>Ga0207866_1000099_pt1 | contig 138514 bp, 114 predicted proteins | sample HigsolmetaAR203D_FD_184835 | JGI IMG/M metagenome (GOLD analysis project Ga0207866, IMG submission 184835) | Ionic liquid and high solid enriched microbial communities from the Joint BioEnergy Institute, USA - AR20-3-D (SPAdes) (version 2) ...
CACCGTACCCGCATGAAGGCGGCCAAGGCGGGTGCCAGTGCGGCGTTTGCCGAGCTGGGCACCAATGTGCGCGTCGGCTTTCGGACCATCTGGCAGCGGAACGGAAGCAACACCAGCGGCAACTGGCCGCGCCAGGACGTGCCGATCCCGGTGGAGTACAACGATGGCCTGTTCGACGACGTGACCGTGGGCGGAAAGGTGTATGACAACCGCACCAAGTGGTACAGCCGTCTGCACAACGCCATCGGCCATGACGGCACGCCGCTCCATGGCGCGCTGTACCAGGCCGGCCAGTATTTCAGCAGCGACGCCGCGACCGGGCCGTATGGGCCGCAGACCGGCGCGGACCAGCTCGCTTGCCGCCAGAACTTCGTGATCCTGACGACGGATGGCTATTGGAACGACTGGAGCAACTACCCGGCCGCCAGCCGCGTGGGCAATGCTGACGGCACCAGCAGCGCAACCATCACGGAGCCCAGCACCGGCGCCTCGTTCACGTACACCGCCGGGCCTCCGTACGCCGACAGCCACGGCGGCACGAACGGCACCCTGGCCGACGTCGCGATGCACTTCTGGAAGCGCGACCTGCGCCCCGACCTGCGCAACATCGTGCCGACGACGTCGTCTAACCCGGCATTCTGGCAGCACATGGTCACGTTCGGCCTGTCGATCGGCCTGAGCGGCAACACCGGATTCAAGAGCGTCACCGACGTGCCCGCGGACTACGATGGCTGGCCAGACCCCATGGATAAGGAAGATGCCGACCGCATCGACGACCTGCTGCATGCAGCGGTGAACTCGCGCGGTGCGTTCGTGGCGGCCTCGGATCCCGATGAGTTCACCAACGGGCTGAAGGCGGCGCTTGCCGCCATCGTGGAGCGCACGGGCTCGTTCTCCAACGTAGCGGCCAACTCCACCTCGTTGGATGCCGGAACCCGGGTGTTCCAGGCCAACTACGTGTCGGGCGTATGGACGGGCGAGTTGAGGTCGCAGCCGGTGACCATCGCCGGTGGCGTGGAGACGGTCGATTGTTCGGGCGGAACCCAGCCGGCCAACGGCTGGTGTGCGTCGAAGGGCATCCCGACGACGGGGCGGAAGGTCTACACGTCCGATGGCCACTTCGACGGCGCCACCCTGACGGCCACCACGCCCAACCAGGCGCCACGGAAATTCCCATCAGAGGCGACGGAGGCTCAGCTCGAGAGCCTGGCAAGGCCTGGTCCAGTTCTGGTGGCGCCGGTTTCCGGAGAGCAGAACGCCGCCTACATCGCTGGTGACCGCTCGCTTGAAATGAGCGAGGGTGGTTCCCTGCGTAATCGCAATCACCTGCTGGGCGATATCGTCGGTTCTTCGCCTGCATACGTGGAGGATACGGGCACCGTTTACATTGGCGCGAACGACGGGATGCTGCATGCTTTTGACGCGGCGAGTGGTGATGAACTCTTTGCCTACATCCCGGGGATCATCAACTGGCGCAATCTGTCCGACCTCAGCCGGCCCGATTATGGACATCGCTATTTCGTCGACGGGCCGATCGTGGTTACCTCGCGACAGCAGACGCCAGGCAAGAACCTCTTGGTGGGTACCCTCGGAAAGGGCGGAAAGGGGTTGTTTGCCTTGGACGTCACTGTGCCGACCAGCTTCGGTGAGGGCAACAACGTCCTGTGGGAGGTACGCGACACGCCGAACGGGAACATGGGGCTGGTGCAGGGTAAGCCGATCCTTGCCAGGGTCAGGGACGGCGCCACAGCCACCAAGAACGCGGTCGTGCTGGGCAACGGCGTGAACAGCACCAGCGGCAGGGCTGCGCTGATCGTGCTGGATCTCGACACGGGTGACGTGATCCGGGAGATTGCCGTCGGCCCGACCGGGGTGTCGAACGGCCTGTCCGCGCCCGCAGGCGTCCTCGGCCCGGATGGCCGGACCCTGGCCTATGTCTATGCAGGAGACATGCTCGGCAACGTCTGGAAGTTCGACCTGACCAGCAATGATCCGGCCGAATGGGGCGTGACGCGGCTGTTCACCGCCACTGATGATGAAGGCAACGCCCAGCCCATCACCGCCGGCATCGCGGTCGCGACGCACCCGCTGACGAACAAGAGGTGGATCTTCTTCGGCACGGGCCGCTACCTGACGACTGATGATGTCAGCAGCACTGCGGTGCAGAGCATGTATGGCTTTGTCGACGATGGCACGCCGATCGTCCGCAGCGGGGCGGGTGCCAATCTGACCTCGCGAACGGTGCAGGTGACTGGAAACGTCAGTGGTTACCCGGTCAGGGGCTTCGAAGCCAACACGCCATTGCCGCCCAACTCCAAGGGTTGGTTCATCGACTTGCCGGAAAGCGGCGAGCGCATCGTGCAGGATGCGCAGGTGGTGTCCACCTTCCTGATCACCGCCAGCGTCATCCCAAGCGGCGACGCTTGCGAATCGGGCGGTAGAGGCTTCATCAACGCGCTGGATGCCTTTACCGGAACCAGTGCCGGCGGTTCGTACTTCGATCTGGATGGAGATGGCAGCACGAGCGACGAAGTGATCGGTACCCCGCCCCGGCCTGTGGGCTCCGTGAACGTGGGAGGCGGCATGCCGACCTTGCCGAACCTATTGCGCGGCCGGTTCGTGGTCGGCGGGTCCGAAGGCTCCGACGTTCGCGGTACGCGGACACTTGCGCCCCGTTGGGATCGGGCGTCCTGGCGCGAGATCAGGAGGGATTGATCGATGAATCCAAATATCGAGAAGCAGTTTGCCGTTCGTCGCATGTCGGGCTTCAGCCTGATCGAGGTGATGATCGTGGTCGCGATCATCGGCATCCTCGCCGCCATCGCCCTGCCCAGCTACAACGAGCACGTCCGCAAGACCCGGCGGGCGGCAGGGGCCGCCTGCGTCCTGGCGGTGGCCCAGCAGCTGGAGCGCTGGTACACCACCAGGCTGACGTACGAGGGCGCAGTGGCGGATACCTCGGCGTGCCAGGACAACGCGCTGGAGTTCTATACCATCCAGGTCGGGAACCTGGGCGCGAAGACCTACCGGGTGACGGCGGCGCCGACCGGCCGCCAGTCCGGCGACTCCTGCGGCACGCTGAGCGTGGACCAGGCCGGGACGCAACTGCCGGCCACGCCTGGCTGCTGGTAGCCGGGCGGCCGGCGGGCCGGGCCGTGGCCGGACGGACCCCCGTCCGACCGGGTGGCCCGCTTGCCCGGCGCGGAACCATCCCGATACAATACTTGGCCCCGCCCGAATAGCTCAGCTGGTTAGAGCACTTGACTGTTAATCAGGGGGTCGCTGGTTCGAATCCAGCTTCGGGCGCCACATTCCGGAAGCCCGCGGGTCACCGCGGGCTTTTCCTTTTCACCGGACGGCAACCCGTGCCGTTGGCCTGTGTTCAGGCGGCAGGGCACGGCGTCCCCGGGGCGGGGCGCTCGATCCGCGGGCGCCCTCCGTTGTTGACCACCACGGCGCCAGCCTTCTCCCCGTTGCGGTTGCAGACGTGGATGGTCAGGTTGCTGCCGGCGCTGCGGCCATCCGGCTGGTAGCGCAACTGCTGGCGCCCGCGCGTCCCCTTCAGGACGATGCCGCGGGGGACCGGGCCGTGGCCGCGGAGGATCCGGTCGCCGGGGTCCGGCCGACGGTCGCCGTCACGGTCCACGAACACGATCCAGCCCAGGCTCCAGTCGCCAGCGGCGTCGCAGGCGGCCATGTCGCCGGACGGGCACAGGATCGCCGCGTCGCGATAGGTGACGGCGGCCATGCGCGCCAGCTGCATGTGGGTGACCAGCGCGCTGATGACGGTGGCGGACTGCTGGCGCTCGCGCAGCCGGGCGAACGACGGCAGCCCGACCGTGACGAGGATCGCCAGCACCGCCAGCGAGGCGATCGCCTCGACGAGTGTGAAGCCCGCGTCCCTGCGGTTCATGCGGCCCTCCATGGCCTCTTCACGCCTCCAGCATGCGCCAGGCGCCGCGGTGCCGGAATCGGAGCAGGACCGAACGCGGGGTAGGAAAATCCCCAAACGCCCCCATCTTCCCCGGGCTGGCGGCGGCTCCGCCGGGTTTGTCGCCGGCGCACCCCGGCCTACACTGGAACGACATGAACAACACCCTGCCTCCCGCCGGTTTCCAGCTCGTCGCGCCGTACCAGCCGGCCGGCGACCAGCCGCAGGCGATCGAGAAGCTGGTCGAGGGCTTCGAGGCGGGGCTGGCGCGGCAGACGCTGCTCGGCGTGACCGGCTCCGGCAAGACCTTCACCATCGCCAACGTGATCCAGCGGATCCAGAAGCCGACGCTGGTGATGGCGCACAACAAGACGCTGGCGGCGCAGCTGTACGGCGAGTTCAGGCAGTTCTTCCCGCACAACGCGGTCGAGTACTTCGTCAGCTACTACGACTACTACCAGCCGGAAGCCTACGTGCCGGCCACCGACACCTACATCGAGAAGGACAGCTCGATCAACGAGCACATCGAGCAGATGCGGCTGTCGGCGACCAAGGCGCTGCTGTCCCGGCGCGACGCCATCGTGGTCAGCACGGTCTCGGCGATCTACGGCCTGGGCGCGCCGGAGGACTACCTGTCGCTGCGCCTGATCCTGTCATGCGGCGAGCGCATCGACCAGCGCGCCCTGATCAACCACCTGGTCAGCCTGCAATACACCCGCAACGAGTACGAGCTGCAGCGCGGGACCTTCCGGGTGCGCGGCGAGACCATCGACGTGCATCCGGCCGAGAACGATGTCGAGGCCGTGCGGATCGAGCTGTTCGACGGCGAGGTCGAGAGCATCGCGCTGTTCGACCCGCTGACCGGCGAGGTTCTGCGCCGTGTCCCGCGCTACACCATCTATCCCAAGACCCACTACGCCACCACGCGCGAGAGGGTGCTGGCCGCCATCGAGACCATCAAGGTCGAGCTGAAGGAGCGGCTGGAGCAGCTGTACGCGCAGAACAAGCTGGTCGAGGCGCAGCGGCTGCAGCAGCGCACCCAGTTCGACCTGGAGATGCTGGCCGAGGTGGGTTATTGCACCGGCATCGAGAACTACTCGCGGCACCTGACCGGGCGCCAGCCGGGCGAGCCGCCGCCCTGTCTGTTCGACTACCTGCCGCCGGACGCGCTGCTGGTGGTGGACGAATCGCACGTCACCGTGCCCCAGATCGGCTCCATGTACCGTGGCGACCGCTCGCGCAAGGAGACGCTGGTCGAGTTCGGCTTCCGCCTGCCGTCGGCGCTCGACAACCGCCCGCTGAAGTTCGAGGAATGGGAGGACCGTTCCCCGCGCACCATCTTCGTCTCGGCCACCCCCGGCAGATACGAGCTGGAGAAGTCGCAGGGGCAGGTGGTCGAACTCGTGGTGCGCCCGACCGGGCTGGTGGACCCGGAAGTCGAGATCCGCCCGGTGGCAACCCAGGTGGACGACCTGCTGGGCGAGATCCGCGAGCGGGTGAAGACCGGGGACCGCGTGCTGGTGACCACGCTCACCAAGCGCATGGCCGAGAACCTGACCGAATACCTCGACGAACACGGCGTGCGCGTGCGTTACCTGCACTCGGACATCGACACGGTCGAGCGTGTCGAGATCATCCGCGACCTGAGGCTGGGCAAGTTCGACGTTCTGGTGGGGATCAACCTGCTGCGCGAGGGCCTGGACATCCCCGAGGTGTCCCTGGTGGCGATCCTCGACGCGGACAAGGAGGGCTTCCTGCGCTCGACCGGCTCGCTGATCCAGACCATCGGCCGCGCCGCGCGCAACGTGCGGGGCAAGGCGATCCTGTACGCGGACACGATTACCCGGTCGATGCAGGAGGCGATCGACGAGACCAACCGCCGGCGCGAGAAGCAGCTCGAGTACAACCGGCGCCACGGCATCACCCCGCAGTCGGTGGTGCGCGCGGTGGTGGACGTGATGGAGGGCGCGCGCGAGGCACCGGAGGCGGCCCGGCCGGGACGCGGGGCGAAGACGCGCCGCGTGGCCGAGCCGGTGGAGGACTACTCGACGCTCGATCCGGCCGCGCTCGCCGCGAAGCTCAAGGCGCTGGAGCAGAAGATGTACCAGCATGCCCGCGACCTGGAGTTCGAGGAAGCGGCCCGTATCCGCGACGAGATCCGCCGGATCCGGGAAACGGTGCTGGTGTCGTCCTGAGTGCCGGGGGCCGCGGGCCCTGGCGCGTCCCGGCGAGAACGGATGCCGGGCCCGGAAACGGAAACGGCGCCTTGCGGCGCCGGGGATTGTCCTTGCCGTGTCCGGTAGCCACGCCGTGGCGTGGTGGGCGGTGCAGGGTTCGAACCTGCGACCCCTACCATGTCAAGGTAGTGCTCTACCGCTGAGCTAACCGCCCGGACACGGGCCTGCGCTTCGGGCAGGGCCGCAAATTCTAGCCCAGCCCGGGGGCGGCGGACAACCGGCGGCTTGCCGGGTGGTGGCCCGGCATGTGGCCTGCCCCGTCCTGTCCGGCTACCCGCCCGGCAAAGAAAAGCCCCGCCGGCGGGAAGGCCGGCGGGCTGCCGCCGCCAGGATGGAGGGGCGCTGGCGGCGGCGTGCCCGTGCCTTCAGAAGCGGTAGCTGAAGCCGAACAGGGTGGTGCGCCCGTACTCGAAGAAGCGTTCCGGGCGGTTCTCCGGATCACCGTCGTTGTAGGCGGCGAACGGTTCGTCGCCGATGTTGCTGACCTGCAGGTACAGCGACAGGCCCTTGAGCGCGCCGTGCTGGAAGGTGTAGTTCAGTTGCGCGTCCTGCACGGTCTCGCCGGCGATGCTGATGGTCTGGTAGTCGGCGCCGAAGCCGCGGGTCTCCCCACGGAAGTCGGAACGCTTGCGGCGGCTGTAGCGGATCGAGAAACCGCCACGCTCGTAGTACACGGTGGCGTTGGACACGTACCTGGACAGGCCCGAGATCGGCTCGCTGGTACCCGGGCCATTGGGCCGGATCGAGCTGCTGGTGTCGGAGTAGGTGGCGATGATGCCGAGCCCGTTCAGGGGCTCCCACAGCAGGTCAAGCGGTACGGACGCGGTCAGCTCGAGGCCACGGATGGTGCCGCCCTCGCCGTTGAGCGGCTGGTTGATGCGGCCGATGGTGGAATCGGGGTAGACCACCTGGCCGGGTTCCGGCGGCGGCAGCGGGAACCCGGCGAAGTCGAACTCGACGTCCTGGTTGTAGATGTAGCTCCTGAGATCCTTGTGGAACCAGGCGATGCCGAAGTAGCCGCGGTTGCCGGCCTTCGTGGTGAAGTACTTCTCCAGAGACAGGTCCACGGCGTTGGCCAGCCAGGGGCGCAGCCGCGGGTTGCCGCCGCCGGCGGCCCATTCGCCGCGGGTGACGTCGATGCCCACGTCCATGCCGGCTTTCATCTGGTCCATGCGCGGGCGCGCCATCTGCCGGGCGAGGCCCAGGCGCAGCACGGCTTCCGGAAGGAACTCCAGGCCGAGGTTGAGGCTGGGCAGGAACACCGAGTAGTCGATGCCGTCGGTCACCGGTGTGCCGGCCGGATTGCCCGAGAACGTGCTGTAGCCGGTGGACTCCTGGTCGACGTAGATCTTCTGGAAACCGAAGTTGCCGCGCAGCGGCATGCCGCCGATCCCGGTGTCGATGCCGACCTTGAAGTACAGGGTGGTCAGTTCCTCCGACACGTCCCAGTTCTTGGCCGCGATGTCCGGGTGGTAGTTGTAGACGAGGTTGTAGACGCCGGAGGCGAGCACCTCGTTCGCGTCGAACACGCCGAGCCGTCCGATGCCGCCGAAGTTGAAGTCCTGGATCCCGCCGGGGAACGGGGCGGTCACGCCGAACCTGCCGGCGGCGCAGTCGGTCAGGCAGAGCTTTGCCTCGATCGAATTCTTGTCCTTGGTGCGCCTGGTGTGGTTGGCGCCGAAGTCGATGTCGCTGATGATCCCGTGGTCGAAGCTGCGGATGGCGTTCAGGCGGAATGCGCGGATCCGGTCGTTGACCTCGAAGTCCTTGAGGTAGCCGTCCTGGCCCCATCCTCCGGCATCGGTCAGCACCAGCGACGACGGATCGTCGAAGGTGGCGCCGAGCACGTAGTTGTAGTACCTGCGCCCGGGATCGAGCGACGCGTGCAGGCTGGTGTAGCCGTTGTTGGACGAAACGCCGGCGTAGGTCTCGAGCATGCGGAACCTGCGCTCCACGTCGGACATGGACAGGTCGGCGTTGACCAGCCAGTGGTCGCCGACGTGGAATTTGCTGTTGAAGCCGATCGAGTTGAGCCGGTCGTCGATCGGGTTGCTGTCCATTCGGATGACCGGCGACACGTCCTCCCAGTTGCTGTCGGTGATGGTGTCGTTGCCGGAGATGGTGTAGCCGGGCTGGAGCACGCCGGAACCCCAGATCGTTCCGAACTCCATGCCGGTCTTGATCTCGGTCTTCTCGAACTTCGAGTGGAACCAGTCGAGCGTGCCCTCGTAGAAGTCGTTGGGCTTGAACTGCAGGGTCGCGGCGACGCCGGTGCGCTCGTGGTTGTTGTCGAAGCGGTAGAGCTTGCCGCCGCCGAGCACGGTGGTGCCGTCTGGCCCGTCGGTGTAGCCCCAGACTTCGTTCTGGAAGCCGGGCTGCGGGCTGTCCATCTTCGACACGGCCAGCATCAGGCCGAGCCGGTCGTCCGCGAACTGGTCGATCCAGGTGGCGCTGAACCGGTAGCCGTGCTCCTTCTCGCCGCGGATCCGGTTCTGGTCGTAGCGGGCGTTGACGTTCATCACGCGCTCGCGGAACGACAGGGGGCGCACCGTCTGCAGGTCCACGGTGCCGGACAGGCCCTGGCCGACGAGCGCCGCATCCGGAGTCTTGTAGACGACCACCTGGCTGAGCAGCTCGGACGGATACTGGTCGAACTCGACGCCCCGGTTGTCGCCGGTGCTGGCCTGCTCGCGGCCGTTGAGCGTGGCGGTGGAGAAATCGCCCGCGAAGCCACGGATATTGATCTGGGTGGCACGGCCGCGCTCGCGTTGCGCGGTCAGGCCGGGCAGGCGCGCGATGGATTCGGCGATGCTCGAATCCGGCAGCTTGCCGATGTCCTCGGCGGAGATCGCTTCGACGATCGAGGTCGACGTCTGCTTGGTGTCGATCGACTTCTCGATCGAGGAGCGGATTCCGGTGACCAGGACGCGGTCGAGCTCGATGGCCTCGTCCCTGTCGCCGTCATCCGTTCCGGTCGCCTGCTGCGCGAGCGCCGTGGGCGCTGCAAGGCTGATGGCCGAGGCGAGAGCGACGCTCAGCAGGTTGCGCTTCGGATGCAACATGGTTCCCTCCCAGGGCGGATGTCGGCTTGCTGCAATGCGCCCGCGTGGCCGCAGGCTGGCGTTTCCGCCATGGTAGTCGCGCCTCCGGCGGGCGAAATCGCCTTGCATACGTATTCATTGGGCTCCATGCGTCGCGGCCATGCGCACGCACGGCGGCCACGGGCCTGCCGTGCGCGATGCGGTGCAGCAAGGTCCGGCGGACTGGATCGGGCTGCCGTTGCCGACACGGCCGTTCCGCACCGGTGGCCGGTGTGCGCGTCGATGTCCCGTGGTTCAGGAGTCGCAGGTCCCGGCCATGGCGGCTGCAGGCGGGGAAGCACCCTCCGGCGCCAGGTTGCCGTAATAGACGCCGTACGCGGGCAGGCGCAGGATTCCTGACTCCAGTCCGCCGGCTGGCAGGCCGTGCCCCTGCTGTGCCGGCGCCGCAATGCCGGGCATGGCGACGCTTGCGGGTTGCGCGGAAAGATTGAATGCGACGAACAGGCGCTGGTCTCCATGTTCGCGCACGAAGGCGAGCACGGGCTCGGGCGTGTCGAGGAAACGGATGGACCCGCGCACGAGCGCCGGCTGCGTCCTGCGCCAGGCGAGGAAGCGGCGCGTCGCATGCAGCGTCGAATCCGGATCGGCCTCCTGCACGGCGACGTTCAGCGCCAGATGCGCCTCCGGTATCGGCAGCCAGGGTGCTCCCGTGGTGAAGCCGCCGTGCGGTCCATCCGTCCATGGCATCGGCGTGCGGCATCCGTCGCGACCCTTGAAGTTCGGCCAGAAGCTGATGCCGTAGGGATCGCGCAGCGCCTCGTACGGCACGTCCGCTTCCGGCAGGCCGAGTTCCTCGCCCTGGTAGAGGCAGACCGAACCGCGCAGCGAGCAGACCAGGGCCACCAGCATGCGCGCAAGACCCGGGTGCGGCCTGGCGCCGCCCCAGCGCGTCACCGCGCGCTGCACGTCATGGTTGGAGATCGCCCAGCACGGCCATCCCCCGGTCATCACCGATTCCAGCCGCTCGACCGTGCCGCGTATGTGGGCGGAACTGAAATCCTCGGTCAGCAGCTCGAAGCTGTAGCCCATGTGCAGGCGGCGGCCGTTGACGTACTCCGCCATGGTTGCCAGCGAATCCTCGGACGAGATCTCGCCGAGTGCCACGGCGCCCGGATAGCGGTCGAGCAGGGCGCGCAGCGATTCTAGGAACGGCAGGTTCTCGGGGCGGGTGTTGTTGTACCAGTGGTACTGGTAGGCGTACGGGTTGTCCGGGCTGAAACCGCGGCCGGTGCGCTTCTCCCTGGGCTTGGGCGGGTTGTCGCGCAGCAGCGGGTCGTGGAAGCAGAAGTTGATCGCGTCCAGGCGCAACCCGTCCACGCCACGGTCGAGCCAGAACTTCACGTTGCCGAGCACCGCTTCCCGGACTTCCGGGTTGTGGAAGTTCAGGTCGGGTTGCGACGACAGGAAGTTGTGCAGGTAGTACTGCTCGCGGCGAGGCTCCCAGCGCCAAGCCACGCCGCCGAACAGCGACATCCAGTTGTTCGGCGGCGTCCCGTCCTCCTTCGGGTCCGCCCAGACGTACCAGTCGGCCTTCGGATTGTCACGGCTCATCCGGCTTTCCCGGAACCACGGGTGCTCGCTGGAGGTATGGCTGAGCACCTGGTCGATCATCACCCGGATGCCGAGGCCGTGGGCCTTCGCGAGCAGGCGGTCGAAGTCATCCAGCGTGCCGAACAGCGGGTCGACGTCGCGGTAGTCGGAGATGTCGTAGCCGAAGTCGGCCATTGGCGAGCGGAAGAACGGCGAGATCCAGATCGCGTCCACGCCCAGCGAGGCGGCGTGGTCGAGCTTCGCGATGATGCCCGGCAGGTCGCCGACGCCGTCTCCGTTGGTGTCCATGTAGCTGCGCGGGTAGATCTGGTAGATCACCGCGCCCTGCCACCAGTGCTCCGAGGCCATTCGTTCTCCGTTGCGTGGGGTACCCGGCGCCGGGAATGCCGGTGGCGACACTATTCCACAGCGCGGCACGGGAAGAGGGCAATGCCGTGTTCCCCATCGCAATGAATACGTATGCGCAACCCGGCCTCGCCAGGGGTGCGCGGACCGGGTGATGCGACGGCGGGATCGGGGAAACACCTTGATGTGCCTGCGTTTTCCGCGTTCCGGCGCACAGCCGGATGGCGCATCCGCCATGCTGCGTCGCGACAAGGCAAGGCATGCCGTTGCGCGGAGAATGCGCGCAAACCGCAAGGCACGGAAAGCATGGCCACGAAACCGCAGCTGTCGTTCTGGCAGATCTGGAACATGTGCTTCGGCTTCCTGGGGATCCAGTTCGGCTTCGCGCTGCAGAACGCGAACGTCAGCCGGATCTTCCAGACCCTGGGTGCGGACATGGAGCAGGTGCCGGGGTTGTGGATCGCCGCGCCGCTGACGGGACTTCTGGTGCAGCCCGTGATCGGCCATTTCTCCGACCGCACCTGGACGCGGCTCGGGAGGCGCCGGCCCTACTTCCTGTGGGGCGCGATCTTCTCCACACTGGCGCTGCTGGTGATGCCCAACTCGCCGCAGCTGTGGATCGCGGCAGGCATGCTGTGGCTGCTCGATGCCTCGCTCAACGTGTCCATGGAGCCTTTCCGTGCCTTCGTCGGTGACCAGCTGTCGCCGGCGCAGCGCCCGGCCGGCTACGCGATGCAGGGCTTCTTCATCGGCGTCGGCTCGGTGGTGGCCAGCATGCTGCCGTGGCTGCTGGCGAAGTGGGGCGTGGCCAACACCGCCGAACCGGGCGTGGTGCCGGACAGCGTCCGCTACGCCTTCTACGCCGGTGGCGTGGTGTTGCTGCTGGCGATCCTGTGGACCGTGGCCAGCACCCGCGAGTATCCGCCGGAGGTGCTGCGTTCGTTCGACGACGCGATGCCCGCCCGGGTGGAGCCGGCGCATGCCGGCAGCCTGCCGCCCGCGTCCGGCGGCGTGCCGTGGCTGGTGGCGGGCGGCGTGATGTTCGCGCTGGTCTGGCATTTCGGCTGGAATCGCATGCTGTACGTGCTGGCGCTGCTGCCACTGGCCTACGGGTTGCTGCGCGTGGTCGCGCCGGCGCTGCCCGCGAGGTCCCTGCCGGCGTCGCTGGCCGCCGACCTGCATGCCATGCCCCGTGTCATGCGCCAGCTGGCCGTGGTCCAGTTCTTCTCCTGGGCAGGCCTGTTCTGCATGTGGCTGTACACCACCGCGGCGGTCACCCGGCACCACTACGGCACCACCGACGCCGCGTCCGCGGCATGGAACGAAGGCGCGAACTGGGTAGGCGTGCTGTTCGCGGCCTACAACGGCTTCGCCGCACTGGCGGCGCTGGCCATCCCGTGGATGGCACGCCGGTTCGGGCTGCGCGCCACCCACCTCGCCAACCTGCTGCTCGGCGGCGCTGGCCTGGCGTCGTTCGCCGTGATCCGCGACCCGCAGTGGCTGCTGCTGTCGATGGTCGGCGTTGGCTTCGCCTGGGCATCGATCCTGTCCCTGCCGTACGCGATGCTGTCCGACAGCCTGCCGGCGGAGAAGATGGGCGTGTACATGGGCATCTTCAATTTCTTCATCGTGATCCCGCAGCTGGTCGCGGTGAGCACGCTGGGCTTCCTGCTGGGGCGCGTGTTCGGCGGCGACCCGATGCGGGTGCTGGTCCTCGGTGGCGCGTGCCTGGCGGTCGCTGGCTTCTGCTCGCTGCTGGTGGCAAGGCCGGAGACCACGCATGCGGGGGGTGTGCAATGAGGGCTGCGGTCCTGTCCCTGATGCTGCTGGGTGCGCTGGCCGGATGCCGGGTCGGGGAAGCCCCGGCGCCCGTCACGGAGGAGTTCTACGGCACCCTGGAGCCATTCGCCTCGGAGGCGGTGTACTTCGTCCTCACCGACCGTTTCGTCAACGGCGACCCGGCGAACGACCACCGCGACCAGGGTGGCGCGCGCCGTACCTTCGACATCCCGCTGCCGGAGTGCGACGGCGTGTCCGCCAACATCGGCTACCTTGGCGGCGACTTCAGGGGCCTGGCCGACAACCTCGACTACATCCGCGACATGGGCTTCACCGCGGTGTGGATCACGCCGATCGTGGACAATCCCGACGAGGCCTTCACCGGCGGGACCGGGCCGGGTTGCGGCACGATCCTCAGCGACCGCGGCAAGACGGGCTACCACGGCTACTGGGGCGTGAACTTCTACCGGGTGGACGAGCACCTGCCGAGCCCTGGGATGGATTTCCGTGACCTTGCGGACGCGATGCACGCGCGCGGCATGAAGCTGGTGCTCGACATCGTGGGCAACCATGGGTCGCCGGCGTTCGACATGGCCGAGGACCAGCCGAAGTTCGGCAAGGTCTACGATCGCGATGGCAACCTGGTCGCCGACCACCAGAACCTGCACCCGACGCGGCTCGATCCGGCAGGCAACCCGCTGCACGCGTTCTACTCGGCCCGGGGGCCGGTGGAAGGCGGGGAAGGCCCGATCCACGAGGGCAACCTCGCCCAGCTGTCCGACTTCGATCCGGACAACCCGGCGGTTCTCGACTACCTCGCGGGCGCATACGGGCAGTGGATCGAACAGGGAGCTGACGCCTTCCGCATCGACACCATCGCCTGGATGCCGACCTCGTTCTGGCAGAGGTTCACCGAACGCATCCGCGGGAAGCACCCGGGATTCTTCATGTTCGGCGAGGCCTACGACTACGACCCGGAGCGGATCGCCATCCACACGCGCCCGGGGCATGGCGAGGTGGGCGTTCTCGACTTCCCGATGAAGCAGGCCATGGCTGAGGTGTTCGGGCGCGAGGGCAGGGGGTTCGAGCGCCTGTCCGGCGTGCTGTTCCTCGATGGCGGCCCCTATGCCAACCCGTACGAGCTGGCGACGTTCTACGACAACCACGACATGCCGCGGCTGGACGCAAGCGACGAAGGCTTCATCGACGCGCACAACTGGCTGTTCACCGCGCGCGGGATCCCGGTGGTGTACTACGGCTCCGAGGTCGGATTCATGCGCGGGCGCGGCGAGCATGCGGGCAACCGCAACTACTTCGGCCAGGAGCGCATCGACACCGCCCCGTCCAGCCCGATCCACGCCGCATTGAAGAAGATCGCGACGTTGCGCCGGGAATCGCCGGCCCTGCAGCGCGGCCTGCAGCTCAACCTGCGGCTGCAGGGGGACGAGGCGGCGTTCTACCGCGTGTACCAGCGTGGCGGTGTCGCCCAGACCGCACTGGTGCTGCTGAACAAGGGCGACGTGGCGCGGCGCATCGTGCTCGACCGCCTCGTCCAGCCGGGCGAATGGCGCGATGCCTTCGATGGCACTGTGCTGCGCGTGGACGGCAGGATCGAGGCCGAGGTGCCGGCGCACGGCGTGCGCGTGCTGCTGCGCGATGAACCACTGACCGGACCGGAGCTGCGGGCGGAACTGGCCCGCCTCCAGGCGGTGTACGCGCAGGCGGCGGGGGAATGACTATTTCACCCGGCGCTTTTCCAGCTTGCGCGCCAGCGTGCGCCGGTGCAGGCCGAGCCGGCGTGCGGCCTCGGAGATGTTGAAATCGACCTCGGCCAGCGTCTCGTGGATGTGCTCCCACTCGAGGGTCTTGATCGAGGTCCGGCGGGTGGCCGGCGCGACGCTGGCATCGCCCTGCGTGCGCGCGAAGGCCGCCTCGATGTCGTCGGTGTTGGCGGGCTTGGCGAGGTAGTGGCAGGCGCCGAGCTTGATCGCCTCGACCGCGGTGGCGATGCTGGCGTAGCCCGTGAGCACCACGATCAGCATCTCCGGGTCGTGCCCGTGCAGGGCCTTGACGACGGCCAGGCCGGAGGAGTTGCCGGCGAGCTTGAGGTCCACCACGGCGTGGGTGGGCCGGAATTCCCCGAGCAGGTCAGGCAGTCCGTCCTGTCCCGGGATGTGGCGTACCACGTAGCCGCGGCGTTCGAACGAGCGCACCAGCGTGCGCGCGAACGCGGCGTCGTCCTCGACCACGAGCAGTCTGCGTTCATCCGGCATCGTCTTGTCCTCCGATCGCCAGTGCCGACAGCGGCAGGCGGATGGTCACCTCCGCGCCACCCTGCGGCAGGTTGCGTGCGGACAGCCTGCCGCCGAGCGTCCGGGTGACGTTGGCGGACAGGAACAGGCCGAGCCCGCCGCCGGGACGGCCCTTGCTGGAGTTGTAGGGCGTTCCCAGCCGTTTCAAGACCTCCGGCTCGAAGCCGGGGCCGGCGTCACGTACCTCGACGACGAGGTCGCCGGCCTCGCAGCGGGCCACGAGCCCGACATGGCCGGGCGAGGCTTCCAGCGCGTTGTCGAGCACGTTGAACACCATCTGGCGCAGGCCGGTGTCGGCCACGATGCGCGGGTCTTCCCGGCAGAGATTGCGGTATTCGAGCACGTCGCACGCGCGGGAGGTGCGCCAGTCCCCGACCACGGCGTCGAGGAAGGCATGCAACGTGGTCTCGACCGGGGCATCGCCGCGGGTCTCGCCGGCGGCGAGCAGGATCCGGGTGACGATCGACTTGCAGCGCTGGACCTGGGCCTGCATCTCCTCGATGTCGCCGAGCAGTTCCGGGTCGGAGGAGAAGGCGGGCAAACGGCGCCAGTCACCGAGGATCACCGACAGCGTCGCCAGGGGCGTGCCGAGTTCGTGCGCGGCGCCCGAGGCGAGCAGGCCCATGCGCACCACGTGCTCCTCCTCGATCGCGCGCTGGCGCAGTTCCGCCACCCGCGCGTCGCGTTCGCGCAGGATCCGGGCGATGCGCGAAATGAACACGACCAGCAGCGCACAGACCAGCACGAAGCAGATCAGCAGGCCCTGCACGTAGTGGTCGGCGATGCCGCGCGACAGGTCGACCGGGATGCGTACGGGACCGGGGAGGACCACCAGCAGCGCCACGCACAGGGTCGCGGCCGCGGCCAGCAGCCAGCTTGCGGCAGGCCGGAGCAGCATCGTGCCGAGGGTGACCTGCAGAACGTACAGGAACACGAACGGGTTGCCGATGCCGCCGCTGAAGTGGAGCTGCGCGGTGAGCGTGGCCACGTCCACCAGCAGGGCCAGCAGCAGCGCGCCGTCGCCCACGACGGGGTCGCGACGCAGCCACAGCAGGCTGGCGAGGTTGAACGCGGCCAGTGCCGCCAGCGCCAGCAGCATCGGCGCCAGCGGCAGGGAGATGCCGAGGACGTGGTGGACGAACAGGATGGCGGCCAGCTGGCCGACCACGGCGATCCAGCGCAGCTGGATCAGCTGCTGCATGTTGCGCAGACCGGCGCGGGTGTCGGTGGCGCCGGGTTGCTGGCCGGCGCCGGCGATGCATCCGTGCATGCCTGGCAGGTTGGCGTTCATCGCCGCAGGCGCACACCCAGTTCGAACAGGCCGCGGCCATGCTCGCCGTATCCGCGGGCGACAATGGTGTAGGTGCCGGGCTCGACGCGCGCCGTGATCCGGGCGTTGCTGGCGTCGCCCCCGTCGTCGTCCTCGGCCACCAGCCCGTCCTCGCCGTGCAGTTCGAGCACGGCGTCGAAATCGCGGCTGGCAAGCTCGATCACCAGCTCGCCAGCCTCCGCGACCGTCAGCTGGTAGCGCCGCGGTTCGCCCTGGTACAGGCCCGTGACCGCAGCTCCGGGCTCGATCGCGCCGCCGTTGCGCAGGCCGGCCACATCGATCGGTTCCTCCGTGGCCGACAGCCGGAACAGGCCGGAAGCGCCCTCGGCCAGCCCGCGCGCTACCACGACGTAATCGCCCGGGTCGAGCACGGCCGACAGGCGCGAGTCCGTGCCGCTGCCACCGTCGTCGTCCCCGAGCGAGAGGCCGTTGCCGTGCAGTTCGAGCGCGGCGTCGAAATCGTCGCTCTCCAGGTTGATGGTCACGCGTGCGGTCCGCGCCACGTGCAGGGCGTATTCGCGGCCGCCGCCGGCCAGCGAGCCGGTGACGGGCCTGCCGTCGGCCGCGAGCGTGCCGCCGTTGCGCAGGCGTACGCCGGCGGGCAGGTTGTCGTCCGAGACGGAAAGCTCGAACAGTCCGTCGCTGCCGTCCACGGACACAGCGCGCAGCGTATAGGTGCCGGGTTCCAGCACGACCCGCAGGCGCGAGTCGAACCGACCACCGCCGTCGTCGTCCTCGAGCGCGAGTTCTTTGCCCTCGAGTTGCAGCGAGGGATCGAATTCGGACGAACGCAGGTCGATCGAGTAGTAGCCGGTCCTGTGGATGTCGAGGCGATAGACCCGTGCCTCGCCGCGGAGCAGACCGGCGATGCTGGCGCCGGGCTGCAGTGGGGCGTTGCCGTCGTGCAGGCGCAGGGCGCGTGTTTGGAGCCGGAACGGACCGAAGGCGCGCCGGTCGGCACCGCTGACCGCGACCTCATAGCGACCGGTTTCCGGGGACAGCAGCGAGAGTCGCGCGGATGACTCGTTGTCGCCGGAGTCGCAGTCCGTCCGGCTCGGGCCTGCAACGCGCCCGCCGTCGCGCAGCACCATCAACCGCGTGCATGGCGCGCCGGTGACCTCGATGCCTACCGCCTGTCCGGCCTCGAGCTCGAGCGCATAGACCACGCTGCGGCTGCCGTCGTTGTAGTTGATGCGGTCGCGCGCGGTGATCTCGCCGTGCACGGCCGTCCCGACCGCGATGGGTGTGGCACCGTCGGCGGTGGGAAGCGGCTGCCAGGCGGCCAGCAGCGGGAACAGCAGGGCGGGGATCGGGTTTTTCTTCATCGGGATGGTCCTGGGGTGGGCGGCCGCTGCATCCGCAGTCGTGGCTGGACGGGTGGGGTCGTGTCATGTCCGCGGAGGCGGGCGCCGCATGGCGCCACCACTCAGGTCGAATCGCGCACGACCAGGCGCGCCGGCAGGCTGCGGGTCTGTCCCGGCTGGCCGCCGATCATCGCGATCAGGGTTTCCACCAGCAGCGCGCCCGCGGCCTTGGTGTCCTGCTGCACCGTGGTCAGGCCGGGCGTGGTCATCGCGGCCATCGGGATGTCGTCGAAGCCGGCGACCGCCACGTCCGCGGGCACGCGCAGCCCGCGCCCCGCGAGGGCGTGCATCGCGCCGATCGCGATCATGTCGCTGGCCGCGAAGATCGCGTCGAACTCCGCGCCGGCGTCGAGCAGGCGCAGCGCGGCGTCGCGGCCGGATTCCTCGGACGAGATCGCCTCGACCGTGAGCGCCGGGTCGGCTTCCAGGCCCGCCTCCGCCAGCGCCTGCCGGTAGCCGCGGTGGCGTTCACGGAATTCCGGGTAGCGGTCGGAGGCGTCGCCGATGAAGGCGACGCGGCGTCGGCCGCGGGAAACGAGGTGGCGGGTGGCCTCCCGGCCGCCCTGGAAGTTGTCGCAGCCGATCGAGATCCCGGGCTGGCCTGGCAGCGCGGCGCCCCAGCGGACGAAGTGCGTGCCCTGCGCCTCGAGTTGCTCCAGCCGCTTGCGCGACTGCAGGTAGTCGCCGTAGCCCAGCAGGATCAGGCCGTCGGCCTTGTGGCTGTCCTCGTAGTCGGCGTGCCAATCGTCCGACAGCTGCTGGAAGGACACCAGCAGGTCGTAGCCGTGGCGGGCGCAGGCGCGGGTGATCGACCCCAGCATCGAATGGAAGAAGGGGTTGATCATCGAGTCGTCCGGCGCAGGATCCTCGAAGAACAGCAGCGCCAGGGTGCCGGTCCGCCGCGCGCGCAGGCACGAGGCGCTCTTGTCGACCTTGTAGTTGAGCTGCTCGGCGATGGCGAGGATCCGCCTGCGGGTCTCCTCGCTCACCATCGGGCTCCCGCGCAGGGCCCGCGAGACCGTCGGCTGCGAAACCCCGGCGAGATACGCGATGTCCAGCGATGTCGGCCTGCCGCGAACGCGCGTGGTCATGGCGCCATCATGCCACGGTCCGGCCGGGAGGGCGCCGGGGGGCGGGTTTCGGCTAGAATCGCGGCATTGCAGCAACGAACGGGGCGGCCCGCGGAAACGCCGGCCCGCCGGGACGCGGGCATGGCCCGCCCGGCACCTGACCGCCCGGGCATCCGGCAAGGCGTCCTTGCGGCGCCTTTTTTTGGTCGCCCGGCCGGCGGCGGCATGGCGCCATGCCCGCTCCCGGCACCCCAGGCCAGATTTTCCGGTTCCCGACATGATCACGATCACCCTCCCAGACGGCAGCCAGCGCAGTTTCGACCACCCGGTCACGGTGATGGAGGTGGCGCAGTCCATCGGCCCCGGGCTGGCGAAGGCGACCGTGGCCGGGCAGGTGGACGGCCGGCTGGTGGACGCGTGCGACGTGATCGACCATGACGCCACGGTGCGCATCATCACGCCGAAGGACCCGGAGGGTGTCGAGATCATCCGCCACTCCTGCGCGCACCTGGTCGGCCACGCCGTCAAGCAGCTGTATCCCGACGCCAAGATGGTGATCGGCCCGGTGATCGAGGACGGCTTCTACTACGACATCTGGTACCACCGTCCGTTCACGCCGGAGGACCTGGCCGCGATCGAGCAGCGCATGCGCGAGCTGATCGCCCAGGACTACGACGTCATCAAGAAGGTGACCCCGCGCGAGGAGGTCATCGAGGTGTTCAAGGCCCGCGGCGAGGACTACAAGCTGCGCCTGATCGAGGACATGGGGCCGGAAGTGACCGCCATGGGCCTGTACTACCACCAGGAATACATCGACATGTGCCGTGGCCCGCACGTGCCGAACACCCGGTTCCTGAAGGCCTTCAAACTGCTGCGCATTTCCGGCGCGTACTGGCGCGGCGACTCGAAGAACGAGCAGCTGCAGCGCGTTTACGGCACCGCCTGGGCCGACGAGAAGCAGCTGAAGGCCTACCTGCAGCGCCTGGAGGAGGCCGAGAAGCGCGACCACCGCAGGCTCGGCAGGCAGCTCGACCTGTTCCACCTGCAGGAAGAGGCCCCCGGCCTGGTGTTCTGGCACCCCAAGGGCTGGGCCATCTGGCAGGTGGTCGAGCAGTACATGCGCCGCGTCTACCGCGAGACCGGCTATGGCGAGGTGCGCTGCCCGCAGATCCTGGACGTGACCCTGTGGAAGAAGTCCGGCCACTGGGACAACTACAAGGACAACATGTTCTTCACCGAGTCCGAGAAGCGGACCTACGCGGTGAAGCCCATGAATTGCCCGGGCCACGTGCAGATCTTCAACCAGGGCCTGCACAGCTACCGCGACCTGCCGATCCGCTACGGCGAGTTCGGCTCCTGCCACCGCAACGAGGCCTCCGGCGCGCTGCACGGCATCCTGCGCGTGCGCGGCTTCACCCAGGACGACGGCCACATCTTCTGCACCGAGGACCAGGTCGAGTCCGAGGTCCGCGCCTTCCACCAGCAGGCGCTGAAGGTCTACCGCGACTTCGGCTTCGAGGAGATCCAGGTCAAGATCGCGCTGCGCCCGGACAACCGGCTCGGCGACGACGCCACCTGGGACAAGGCCGAGGAGGCCCTGCGCAACGCCCTGCGGGCCTCGGGCGTGGACTGGCAGGAGCTGCCGGGCGAGGGCGCCTTCTACGGCCCCAAGATCGAGTACCACCTGAAGGACGCCATCGGCCGCACCTGGCAGCTGGGCACCATGCAGGTGGATTTCATGATGCCGGCCCGGCTGGGGGCCGAATACGTGGACGAACACAGCCAGCGCCGCCACCCGGTCATGCTGCACCGGGCCATCGTCGGCTCCATGGAGCGGTTCATCGGCATCCTGATCGAACACCACGCCGGCGCCTTCCCGGCCTGGCTGGCCCCGGTCCAGGCGGTGGTGATGAATATCACCGATGCCCAGGCCGATGCCGCTGCGCAAGTGTCCAAGTCATTGAATTCACAAGGTTTCCGCGTCGAGGCCGACGTCCGAAACGAGAAGGTCGGCTACAAGATCCGGGAGCACACCCTGCAGAAGGTCCCCTACCTCCTGGTCATCGGCGACCGGGAGAAGGCGGCGGGCACGGTGGCCGTCCGTACCCGTTCGGGCGAGGACCTGGGGGTGATGCCGGTGGACGCGTTCGCGGCCCGGCTGGCCGCCGAAAACCGCGCCTGACCGGTTGTATCGCGGCGGAAATCCGTTAAGAATCTGTATGCAGCATCCGGCGGCAGGGCCGCCGGACCCCCAACCATTCCGGAGACCGCAGTATTAGCACCCTCGAAAAGCAGCATCGCCGCAACCACGAGATCCGCGTGCCGCGCGTGCGTGTGATCGGCTCCAACGGCGAAATGATCGGCATCCTCTCTCGCGACGAGGCACTGCAGCTGGCCGAGGAGGAAGGCCTTGACCTTGTCGAGATCCAGCCCAACGCCGATCCGCCGGTCTGCAAGATCATGGACTTCGGCAAGTTCCGGTTCGAGCAGCAGAAGAAGGCCAGCGAGGCCCGGAAGCGCCAGAAGCAGGTCGAGATCAAGGAACTGAAGTTCCGGCCGGTGACCGACGAGGGCGACTACCAGATCAAGCTGCGCAACATCCGTCGCTTCATCCAGGAGGGCGACAAGGTCAAGATCAACATCCGCTTCCGTGGCCGCGAGATGAGCCACCAGGAGCTGGGCCGGCAGATGGCCGCCCGGATCGAGGCCGACCTGGGCGACGACGTGGTCATCGAGTCCCGTCCCCGCCTGGAGGGCCGGCAGATGGTCATGCTGATCGCACCGAAGAAGAAGTGAACGCCCCCGGCCGCCGGCCGGGGCCAAACCCGCTGATTTGCAAGGGAAACCCCGGCCGGGCATAATATCCGGCCCGGTTCGCCGGGGCATGTTTCATTGGACCAGCCGCGGTTCCCCGTGGACGGCGGCCTCAAACCGGCCAGGCAGGATGGAAAGCGTGCCGCCAGGCACCGCCCGGGCCAGTACTCGAGACGAAGAAAGGACATCGCAATGCCCAAGATCAAGACCCATCGGGGCGCCGCCAAGCGCTTCCGCAAGACGGCCTCCGGCAAGTACAAGGCCGGCCACGCCAACCGCAGCCACATCCTCACCAAGAAGCCGACCAAGCGGAAGCGCAACCTGCGGCAGACGAACCATGTCCGCGCCGAGGATGCGGGCCGCCTGGACCGCATGCTGCCGTATCTCTGAGGAGGGCTGAACCATGGCACGAGTCAAGCGTGGCGTGCAGGCGCGCCGCCGTCACAAGAAGGTCCTTGCTCTCGCCAAGGGCTACTACAACGCCCGGCGCAAGGTTTTCCGCGTCGCCAAGCAGGCGGTCATCAAGGCCGAGCAGTACGCCTACATCGGCCGCAAGCAGAAGAAGCGCAACTTCCGCGCGCTGTGGATCGCCCGCATCAACGCGGCGGCCCGCCAGAACGGCCTGAGCTACAGCCGCTTCATGAACGGCCTGCAGAAGGCCGGCATCACCCTGGACCGCAAGGTGCTGGCGGACATCGCCGTGCACGACGCGGCGGGGTTTGCGGCGCTGGCCGAGAAGGCGAAGGGCGCGCTCGCGGCGTAATGTCACGTCCCGCGTCCGGCACGCGCGGGCCGCGCGTGCGGCGGGCAGACGGGCAACACGCATGGGGAAGGGCGCAGGTCCTTCCCCATGTTTTTTTGCGCCGGGGCGCGACTTCCCCCGGCGCGACGGGTGGCAGACGGACGGGATGCATCGCGAATGAGTGACATCGAATCGCTGTCGAAGCAGGCGAAGGCGGACATCGCCGCGGCCTCCAGCCTGGAGGCGCTGGAGGCGGTGCGGGTCGCGCTGCTGGGCAGGCAGGGGCGCATCACCGCGCAACTGAAGTCCCTGGGGACGCTGCCGCCGGAGCAGCGCAAGGCCGCGGGCGAGGCGATCAACCGCGTGCGCGACGAGCTGGCCGCGGCGTTGGCCGCACGCCGGGCGGAGCTGGAGGAGGCCGCGCTCCAGGCGCGCATCGCCGGCGAGCGGATCGACGTCACCCTGCCGGGCCGCAACGGCGGGCGCGGCGGCGTGCACCCGCTGGTCCGCACCATGCAGCGCATCGCCGACATCTTCGGGCGCCTGGGCTACGAGCTGGCCGACGGCCCCGAGATCGAGGACGACTGGCACAACTTCGAGGCGCTGAATTTCCCGCCGCACCATCCGGCGCGCGCGATGCACGACACCTTCTACTTCGGCGACGGCCGCCTGCTGCGCACCCATACCTCGGGCGTGCAGGTGCGCTACATGACCGGGCGCCAGCCGCCGCTGCGGATGATCGCGTTGGGCAAGGTGTACCGCTCCGACTCCGACCAGACCCACTCGCCGATGTTCCACCAGTGCGAGGGCCTGCTGGTCGACGAGCACTCCACTTTCGCCGACCTCAAGGGCACGCTGGCCGAGTTCGTGCGCGCGTTCTTCGAGCGCGATTTCGAGATGCGCTTCCGCCCCAGCTACTTCCCCTTCGTGGAGCCCGGCGCCGAGGTCGACATCGCCTGGCAGCGCCCGGATGGCAGCACCCGCTGGCTGGAGGTGCTGGGCTGCGGCATGGTCCACCCGAACGTGCTGCGCAACGTCGGCATCGACCCCGAGCGCTACACCGGCTTCGCCTTCGGCATGGGGGTGGAGCGGCTGACGATGCTGCGCTACGGCGTCAACGACCTGCGCGCGTTCTTCGACAACGACCTGCGCTTCCTGCGCCAATTCGGCTGAGGCGACGAGATGAGGGTTTCCGGCAACTGGCTGCGCGAACACGTGCGCGTCGACGCGGATGACGCGGCGCTCGAGCGCACGCTGACGATGATCGGCCTGGAGGTGGACGCCGCCGAGCGGATCGGCGACGGCCTCGACGGCGTGGTGGTGGCGCGGATCGTGTCGGCGGAGAAGCACCCGCAGGCCGACCGCCTGCAGGTGTGCATGGTGGACGCCGGCCGCGGCGAGCTCCTGCAGATCGTCTGCGGCGCGCCGAACGCGCGCCCCGGGCTGGTGGCGCCGCTGGCGACCGTGGGTGCCCGCGTGGGCGGGATCACGATCAAGGCGGCGAAGCTGCGCGGGGTCGAATCCAACGGCATGCTCTGCTCGGCGAAGGAGCTGGGGCTGGATGCCGACGCTTCCGGGCTGATGGAGCTGCCGGACGACGCGCCGGTCGGCACCCCGCTGGCCGGGTACCTCGGCCTGCCCGACACCGTGTTCGAGCTGGGGGTCACGCCCAACCGCGCCGACTGCTTCAGCGTGCGTGGTGTCGCCTGGGACGTGGCCGCCGCGCTCGGCGGCGAGGTCGTGCCGTTCGAGGCCGCACCGGTGCCGGCGGCGAGCGACGCGCGGATCGAAGTCCGGCTGCAGGCCGGCGCCGACGCGCCGCGCTACTGCGGCCGGGTGATCGAGGGCGTGGACGCGCGCGTGCGCACGCCGGTGTGGATGGCCGAGCGCCTGCGCCGCGCCGGGGTGCGCCCGGTGAGCTTCCTGGTGGACGTGACCCAGTACGTCATGCTCGAGCTGGGCCAGCCGATGCACGCCTTCGACCGCGACCGCCTGCAGGGCCCGGTCGGCGTGCGCCGCGCCCGCCCGGGCGAGGCGCTGAAGCTGCTGGATGGCCGCGACGCGGCGCTGGACGGGGAATTCCTGCTGGTCACCGACGCCGACCGCCCGGTGGCGCTGGCCGGGGTGATGGGCGGTCATGACACGCGGGTCACCGACGACACCCGCAACGTGTTCCTGGAGGCCGCGCATTTCGCGCCGGCCGCGATCATCGGCCGCGGCCGCAGGCTCGGCCTGCACACCGATGCCGCGCACCGATTCGAGCGCGGCGTGGACCCGGAGCTGCCGCGCGCCGCCATCGAACGTGCCACCCGGCTGGTCCTGGACATCGCCGGCGGCCGTCCGGGCCCGGTGGTCGAGGCCGCGCTGCCGGAGCACCTGCCGCGCCCGAAACCCATCATCCTGCGCCGCGACCGGCTGGCCCGGGTGCTGGGCCTGGCGATCCCGGACGCCGAGGTCGAGCGGATCCTGCGCGCGCTGGGGCTTTCGGTCTCGGCGCACGCCGAAGGCTGGGAGGCGGTGCCGCCGACCCGCCGCTTCGACCTGGCGATCGAGGAGGACCTGGTCGAGGAGGTCGCGCGCATCCACGGCTACGACCGGATCCCGGCCACGCTGCCCGCCGGACCGGCGCGGATCGCGGCGCCCGACGAGACCTGCGTGGGCGGGCACGAGCTGCGCGCGCAGCTGGTCGCGCGCGGCTACCACGAGGCGCTGAACTTCGCCTTCGTGGATGCCGGCCTGCTGGAACGCTGGCAGGCCGCCGCCGGCAGCGTGCCACTGGCCAACCCGCTGAGCGCCGAGCTGGGCGTGATGCGCACGGCCCTGCTGCCCGGCCTGGTCGCCGCGCTGGCGCGCAATGCCGCGCGCCAGCAGACGCGCATCCGCCTGTTCGAGATCGGCCGGGTGTTCCATGCCGCGGGCGATGGCGGGGCCCCGGTCGAGACGCTGCGCATCGCCGCGGCGGCCACCGGCGACGCACGCGCCGAGCAGTGGGGCGAGGCGGCGCGGCCGGTGGACTTCCATGACGTCAAGGGCGACCTCGAGAGCCTGGCCGCCTGCGCCGGCGCCGCGCTCGAGTTCCGTCCGTCGCAGGCGCCGCATGGACACCCGGGACGCTCGGCAGATGTCTATCGTGACGGCGTTCGCATCGGCTGGATCGGCGAGCTGCATCCGCGTTTGCAGGCGGAGCTCGACCTTGACCGCCCGGTGGTCGCGTTCGAGCTCGACGTGGCGCCGCTGCAGGCGCGCGACCTGCCGCGCGTGGCAGCGATTTCCCGCTTCCCGTCCGTACGCCGCGACCTCGCGATCGTCGTCCCCGAGGACGTGCCCTGGGCCGCGGTCGAGGCCACCGTCAGGGAGGCGGCGGGGCCGCTGCTGGCCGGGCTCGTCCTGTTCGACCGTTACGTCGGCAAGGGGGTCGAACCGGGGTGCAAGAGTCTGGCCATGGGCTTGATTCTGCAGGAGGATTCACGCACTCTCACGGACGAGGAAGTCGACGGAGTGGTGGCCCGGGTGGTCGCGTCGCTGGGCGGGAAACACGGCGCCGTGATCCGGGGCTGAAGCCGGTTATCCAGGGGAATCAGGATGGCGCTGACCAAGGCGGAAATGGCCGAGAAGCTCTACGAGGAGGTCGGCCTGAACAAGCGCGAGGCGAAGGAATTCGTCGATGCCTTCTTCGATGCGCTGCGCGAGGCCCTGCACCAGGGCCGGCAGGTGAAGCTCTCCGGCTTCGGCAACTTCGACCTGCGCCGCAAGAACGAGCGTCCCGGCCGCAACCCCAAGACCGGCGAGGAGATCCCGATCTCGGCCCGCACGGTGGTCACCTTCCGCCCCGGCCAGAAGCTGAAGGAGCGGGTCGAGGCCTACACGGGGGCCGGCCACCATGCTTGATCCCGGCAGCAACCGCGAGCTCCCCCCGATCCCGGCCAAGCGCTACTTCACGATCGGCGAGGTCAGCGAGCTGTGCGACGTCAAGCCGCACGTGCTGCGTTACTGGGAAACCGAGTTCCCCTGCCTCAACCCGGTCAAGCGCCGCGGCAACCGCCGCTACTACCAGCGCCACGACGTGCTGATGGTGCGCCAGATCCGCGCCCTGCTGTACGAACAGGGCTACACCATCGGCGGCGCGCGGCAGCGACTGGAAGGCGAGCACGCCAGGCGGGAATCCACCCTGAGCGCGCAGATCGTGCGCCAGGTGCGGATGGAACTGGAGGAAATCCTGCAGCTCCTGCGCCGCTGAGGCGTCCCGCCCGCCATTCACGGAGGCAAGCGGGCCGCAGTCCGCGGTATAATCATCCGACCGGGGTATAGCGCAGCCTGGTAGCGCACCAGTCTGGGGGACTGGTGGTCGTCGGTTCGAATCCGGCTACCCCGACCATCTCGATGGCCGCGCCAACGCGCGGCGGCGCGGAAACCCCGGCCCTGCCGGGGTTTCCGCCATCCGGCCCCGCCGCAGCGGCGGGGCCGGTCCTTGCGGGGCCGCGGGCTTGCCGGCCGTGCTTTCTAGGCCGGGGCGCTCCAGGCGCGCATGCCGTGCGACACCACGACGCGGTCGCGGCCGGTGCGCTTGGCTTCGTACAGCGCCGCGTCGGCGTCCTCGATCCATTCCTGCAGGTCGGCATGGCGGCCCGCCTCGGCCATGCCGATGCTGGCGGTGATGCGGGTCCCGGGAGAGGCCTTCAGCTCGATCGCGCGCACCGCGCAGAGGATGGCCTCGGCCCGCGCGCGCGCCTGGTCGATGCCGGTGGCGGCGAACACGATGCCGAACTCGTCCCCCCCGTAACGGCCGGCGTGGTCGCCGTCCCGCAGGTTGGCGCGGATGGCCTGGGCCACCGCGCGCAGCACCTCGTCGCCGAACGAATGGCCGTGGCGGTCGTTCGAGATCTTGAAGTGGTCCACGTCGAGCATCACCAGCGTCGCCGGCACGCCGTCGGCGTGGTAACGGGCCAGGCTCCGCGCGGCCAGCGACTGCCAGTGGCGGCGCACGTGCATCCCGGTGAGCGCGTCGGTGCGGCTGAGTTCGTCGAGCAGCCGGTTCTTCTCGCGGATCTTGCGCACCAGCCGGTTGCTGGCGAGCGAGACCGTGATGGTGTGGATCAGCAGCATGGGCAGGCAGGCGAGGATCACCCGCATGCTGGTCGCGGGCGAGAACGCGAAACCCGTGGCCAGGCTGCCGAGCAGGAGGGACAGCGCCATCACCGGCAGCGAGTGGATCCACAGGCGCGGCACGCCGGTGCTGATCTTGTCCACGGTGACCAGGGTCAGCAGCAGCACGCTGGGCAGCAGGTTGAACTGCATCAGCGGGACCCAGAGCGCCGCCTGCGCGGAGTCGAACAGCAGGTTGCGGATCTCGGCCCGGTACGGCGAACGGCTGCGGGTGGCGAGCAGGAAGGCGAGGTGCGGCCAGACCAGCCCGGTGAAGGCGCACAGGGCCCACAGCATGGCCGGGGCGCGGTTCTCGTACAGCACCGCGGTGATGCACAGGGCGCCGAGCGCCATGCCCTGCAACCGGAAACGGTAGACACGGTACGGCAGCCGGTCGAGCCCAATGGATGGCTGACGGTCCCCGCCGTATCCGGCGACCGGAGGTTGCTCCACGCCTGGGTCCCCCACTGATGCCTTCCGCCGGATCGCGGAAGGCCGAGCATGATAAACGGACGGGAACCGGGATGGTTGATGCGGTGCGGCGTCAAACGGCCGCGGTGCGCACTTCCACGGCGGCCAGCCCGGGCCAGCGGCGCAGCACCGCGGCGCGGATGCCGGCCACGTCCAGCCCGGCTTCCGCCAGCAGCTCCTCGCGGCTGCCGTGGGCCTGGAATGCGTCGGGCAGGCCGAGTTGCAGCACCGGCAGGGTGATGCCCTCGGCCTGCAGCAGCTCGAGCACGCCGGAGCCGGCGCCACCGGCCACGACGTTGTCCTCCAAGGTGACGAAGCCCTCATGGGTCTTCGCCAGCTCGAGAACGAGGGCGCGGTCGAGCGGTTTGACGAAGCGCATGTTGACCACGGTCAGGCCGAGTTCGGCGCCGACCTGCTCGGCGGCGGGTACGATCGCGCCGAAGGCCAGCAGCGCGATCCGGGAGCCCTGGCGGCGGACCTCGGCCCTGCCGATGGGCAGGGTGTCGAGCGTGTCGCCCGCGGCCACCCCGGGGCCGGTGCCGCGCGGGTAGCGCACCGCCGCCGGGCCGCCGTGGCGGAAGCCGGTGGTCAGCATCTGCCGGCACTCGCGCTCGTCGGCCGGGGTCATCACCACCATGTTCGGCACGCAGCGCAGGTAACTCAGGTCGAGGTTGCCGGCATGGGTGGCGCCGTCGGGGCCGACCACGCCGCCGCGGTCGATCGCGAACAGCACGTCCAGGTTCTGGATCGCCACGTCGTGCACGAGCTGGTCGTAGGCGCGCTGCAGGAAGGTCGAGTAGATCGCGACCACCGGCTTGGCGCCCTCGCAGGCCATGCCCGCGGCCAGGGTGACCGCGTGCTGCTCGGCGATGGCGACGTCGAAGTAGCGGTCCGGGTATTCCTCCGAGAAGCGGACCAGGCCCGAGCCCTCGCGCATGGCCGGGGTGATGCCCATCAGCCGCGGCTCGGCGGCGGCCATGTCGCACAGCCAGTCGCTGAACACGTCGGTGTAGGTCGGCTTCTTCGGCCCCGGCTTGGCCACCACGCCCTTGCTCGGGTCGAACGGGCCGACGGCGTGGTAGCCGATCTGGTCGCCTTCCGCCAGCTCGTAGCCCTTGCCTTTGGTGGTGATCACGTGCAGCAGCTGCGGGCCCTTGAGCGTCCTGAGCGTGCGCAGCGCGGCGACCAGCGCCTTGATGTCATGGCCGTCGATGGGCCCGGTGTAGTGGAAGCCCATCTCCTCGAACAGGGTGGAGGGCACGAACATGCCCTTCCAGTGTTCCTCCCAGCGCCGCACGAAGCGCGCCGGGGCGCTGCTGCGCTTGTCGCCCAGCAGCTTCTTGCCGCCCTCGCGGATGCGGTTGAGGGTCTGGCTGCTCGACAGCCGGCCCAGCATCCGGGTCAGCCCGCCGACGTTCTCGCTGATCGACATGCGGTTGTCGTTCAGGATCACCAGCAGGTCCGGCTCGGGATCCATGCCGCCGGCGTGGTTCAGCGCCTCGTAGGCCATGCCGGCGGTCATCGCGCCGTCGCCGATCACCGCGACCACCTTGCGGTCGTCTCCGGCGCGGGCGTTGGCGATGGCCATGCCGAGCGCGGCGGAGATCGAGGTGCTCGAGTGGCCGACGCCGAAGGTGTCGTACTCGCTTTCCTCGCGCTTGGGGAACGGCGCCACGCCGTCCTTCTGCTTGACGGTGTGGATGACGTCACGGCGGCCGGTGAGGATCTTGTGCGGGTAGGTCTGGTGGCCCACGTCCCAGACGATGCGGTCGCGGGGCGTGTCGTAGATCCAGTGCAGCACGGTGGTCAGTTCCACCACGCCGAGGCCGGCGGCGAAGTGGCCGCCGGACTTGCCGACCGACTCGATCAGGTAGGCGCGCAGTTCGTCGGCGATGGGACGCAGTTCATCCTCGCCGAACCTGCGCAGATCGGCCGGGGAATCGATCCGCGCCAGGCGCGGATAGCGGGTGGAATCGATCATGCGGGCAATTGTAATCCCGCCGGTCGCAGGGACCGTGAGGAATTGCGCTCAACGGCCGCGCAGGCGGCTGAACAGCCCGCCGGGCCTGGGGGGTTCGGGCGCCTCGGGCGGGGCGTCGGGCACGAACTCGGCGTATCCGGTGGCCATGTTGGCGTTGACGAAGTCGGCCACGTCCTCCACCGGCACGCCGCAGGCGGCGGCGATCTCGGACAGTGTCGCCGGGCCCTTCATCATCGCCGTGGCGATCCGGAAGTGGCGCGGGAACTCGCGCTCGGTCTGCGGCCATTTCACCAGCCGGTAGCGGCCGGCCGGGTCGAACCCCGGCAGGAGCCGGCCCTTGCCGCCGAGCAGCCCGCCCAGCCAGATCAGCCGGGTCAGCGACTGCACCGGGCCCGCGGCGGCGGTTTCCCGGGCCCACGCGGCCTCGTCCAGCTCCTCGAATTCCTCCCGCGACACCGTCCCCTCGAAATAGGGCACGAGCGGCTTGAGCAGGGACGGCCCGTGGTACTGGCCGGCGGTGGCGTCGATCAGCAGGGTGGGGCCGGCATTCCGGCGGAAGCGCACCCGGCCCGGCAACAGGGCGGGGGACAGCCACTCGGCCAGGGGCCGGGGTTGGTCCGGGCCCGCTCCAGGGACAGGGGCGGGTGCCGGCTCCTGCGCGGGCGCCGGATGCGCGGCGGCCGGGGGCTGCGGCGCAGCGGCCGGGGCCGCGGGCGCGGGGCCTGGTTCCGCAGGCGCGCGGGCGGCGGCCTCGATCTCTGCCACGGGCGGCGCCGTTTCCACGGCCGGCACCGGTTCCGGTGCGGATGGCGGAACGTCCTGGCGCGCCGGTTCGATGCCCGCGCCGGCGGCGATGCCGGCTAGCAGCTCGGTGACCGCGGCCTCGTCGAACGGGCGGCCCAGGCGGAAATCGGTCTGCGTGCGCGGCGCCGAGGTCAGGCCGATGACCTTCTTGCCCGCCGCGTGCAGGCGCAGCCAGCTCATCGGGCCGTACATGCTGTCCATGTCCACGATGACATGCTGTGCCTCGGCCTCGGGGACGATGCGCCACAGGCCGTTGAGGCGTTCGTTGGCGGCCATCAGCGACGACTTCAGCGCCGTTTCCGTTGCGGGATCCATCCCCGTCAAACCGATCGTCAGTGGCATCGCGGGCTCGGACATGAATGGACTGAACGGGGGCGGAGTTTAACCCTGCCGCGGGACGCCGGCAGCGGGCATCGCACAAGCCGGGGACATGCCGGGGGCTACTGCCTGAAGCGCCGGCTGCCCCTGGGCAGGTGCGACCTCAGGAACGCCATCTGGTCGGCAAGGATGTTGCGGTTGGACAGGATCAGGTGCTCGATCCAGCTGGGCCGGTAGGGCACCGCCAGCAGCGGCATGGCGGCCTGCTGTGGCGTGCGGTTGCCCTTGCGTGAATTGCATTCGAAGCAGGCTGTGACCACGTTCTCCCAGACGTCCCTGCCGCCCTTCGAGAGCGGGACCACGTGGTCCCGTGTGAGCATCTGGCGGCCGAACTGGCGGCCGCAGTACAGGCACAGGTACTGGTCGCGCGCGAACAGCGCGGCGTTGGTGAGGGTGGGCGTCGGGTCCATCGCCTGTGGCCGCACGTGCCCGCGGGCGGCGATGATCGGGTGCAGTTCCAGCGTGCTTTGCCGGCCGGTGGCGCGGTTGATGCCGCCGCGCACGCTGATGCAGGGCTCGCCGATGGTCCAGAACACCGCGCCGCGCACGTAGAGGCAGGCGGCGTCCTGCCAGCTGATCCACTTCAGGGCGCGGCCGTGGGCGTCGAGCGACAGCAGGCGCACCGCATCGAGCCGCACGGGTCCGCCGCGGGCGACCGGGCGGAGGAGGGAGACGGAGCCTCCCGGGACCGGATCGGCCCCGGTGTGGGCAAGGCGAAGCCGGACTCTGTCGGACTCCATCGTGGGGAGCATAGCGCGAATCCGGTTCCGGCGCGCAACGTCCCCGCGCCGGGTCAGGGCCCGAAGCCCTCGTCGGGCAGCGACAGCAGCCGCGCGGCCCCGGATTCGATCGCCGCCCTGTGGGCCAGCGTTCTGGGCAGCAGGCGCGCGTAGTAGAAGCGCGCGGTCTCGCGCTTGGCGTCGCGGAACGCCTGCGGCTGCGACGAGGCGTCCGCCGCGGCCACGATCCGCGCCCACCAGTAGGCGAGCACGACGTATCCCGAATAGAACAGGTAGTCGTAGGCCGCCGCGCCGATCTCCTCCGGGTCCTTTGCCGCGCGCCGCGCGATTTCCATGGTCAGGGCCTGCCATTCGGCCGCCTTCCCGCCCAGCGGGCCGACGAACTCGGCGAGCGCGGCGTTGCCCGCGTGCTCCGTGCAGAACGACTCGACCATGCCGAGGAACACCTTCATGCCGGCGCCCTGCAGTTGCATGATCTTGCGGCCCATCAGGTCCAGCGCCTGGATGCCGGTGGTGCCCTCGTACAGGGTGGTGATGCGCACGTCGCGCGCCAGCTGCTCCATGCCGTGCTCGCGGATGTAGCCGTGGCCGCCGAAGCACTGCTGGGCGTGGTAGATGCATTCCACCGCCCACTCGGTCAGGCAGGCCTTGACGATGGGGGTGAGGAAGCCGACCAGGTCGTCGGCGGCCTTGCGCGCCTCCTCGGTGGCGGCATGAGCGGCGACGTCGATCTGCAGGCCGGCGTGGTAGGCCAGCGCGCGCCCGCCCTCGGTCAGCGCCTTGCAGGTCAGCAGCATGCGGCGCACGTCGGGCTGGACGATGATCGGGTCGGCCGGCTTGCCGGGGAACTTCGGGCCCGACAGCGCGCGCGACTGCAGGCGTTCGCGCGCGTAGCGCAACGCGTTCTGGTAGGCGCGGTTGGCCAGGCCCAGGCCCTGCAGGCCCACGCCGATGCGGGCGGTGTTCATCATGGTGAACATCGCCATCAACCCCTTGTGGGGCTGGCCGACGAGGTAGCCCTGCGCGCCGTCGAAGTTCATCACGCAGGTCGCCGAGCCGTGGATGCCCATCTTGTGCTCGACCGCGCCGCAGCGCAGCGCATTGCGCTCGCCCACCGTGCCATCGCGCGCGACCTTGAACTTCGGCACCACGAACAGCGAGATGCCCTTGCTGCCCGCCGGCGCGTCGGGCAGGCGCGCGAGCACCAGGTGCACGATGTTCGGGGCGAGGTCGTGCTCGCCGGCGGTGATGAAGATCTTGGTGCCGGTGATCGAATAGGTGCCGTCCGGGTTCGGTTCGGCGCGGGTCCGCAGCAGGCCGAGGTCGGTGCCGCAGTGCGGCTCGGTCAGGCACATGGTCCCGCACCATTCGCCCGAAATGAGCTTCGGCAGGAACACCTGCCGTTGCCAGTCCTCGCCGTGCCTGAGCAGGGCGTTCACCGCGCCGTGCGACAGCAGCGGGAAGTTGCCCCATGCGAGGTTGGCGGCGTTGATCATCTCCTCGGCCGGCATGCCCAGCGCGTGCGGCAGCCCCAGCCCGCCGTATTCCGCGGGTGCCGACAGGCCACCCCAGCCGCTTTCGGTGAACTGCGCGTAGGCATCCCTGAAGCCGGGCGGCGTGGCGACGTCGCCCGTTTCCGGGTCGTGCCGCACGCCGTGCTCGTCGCCGGTGGCGTTCAGCGGCGCCAGCACCGTCTCGCAGAAGCGGGCGGCCTCCTCGAGCACGGCGTCGACGGTGTCACGCCCGGCGTCGGTGAAGCCGAGGTCGCGGAACTGCGCTTCCGCGCCGAGGACGTCGTAGAGGACGAAGCGGATGTCGTGCAGCGGGGCCTTGTACTGGCTCATGTCCGGGTCCGGTTGTCTTGTGTTCGTCAGGGGGAGGCGGGGGCTCAGCGCATCACGCCGGGCAGTCCCGGCACCGGGCTGAGCTGGCTGTCGCGATCGAACCCGTAGTCGCGCGCACGGCCGCGGTCCTCGGGGGCGGCGGTGATGGTGCCTTCCAGCGTGTAGCGGATGCTGCGCCCCGAGGCGAGGGCGTCGGCCACCAGGATGCGCGCAGTGGGGGAGGGCTGGAACGGCACGGTCACCACGTCGGCCGATTCGCCGCCGATCACCAGGCCAGGCTGCGCAGAGAGCGTGCCGGCATCCTCTCCGCCGACCTTGAGCGCGAGCTCGACCCGCTCGAACCGCATCGGGATGCTGCTGAAGTTCTGCAGGCGCAGGTCCACCGACCAGCTGCCGTCGGCCTGCACGGCGAGCTGCTGCACACTGGCCGCGGGTTCGGACACCCGGCGTACCGGGCCCTTGCTGGAGCAGGCGGCGAGGAAGGCGAGTGACAGCGCGCAGGCAACCCGTATCAGCGAACCCACAGTGCGACCTCCGTTGCTGGATCAGCCGGAGTGTACTCCGCCGCATGGACAGGACCACGGTGCCGGGTGTCACCGCCCGGCCCGGCGCCACGCCGTCCCGGGCCGGCGGCGCACGGTTCCGGGCCGGGCGAGGCCGGCCGCGGCGGCACGTTTTTTTTCGTCGCCGGTGTTGCCGTCGGGCCCGCCGATCCGTATCATGCCGGGCCCTGCAGCGGCTCGGCCGCGCACCACCCGGCCGGGTAGCTCAGTTGGTAGAGCAGGGGACTGAAAATCCCCGTGTCGGCGGTTCGATTCCGTCCCCGGCCACCACCTCCGGAACATCGGATCGTGAGAAACCGCCGCAAGGCGGTTTTTCCGTATCCGGGCGCGAGGATCGCGCGGACACCGCCCGCGGGCGGGCCAGGCTCCGTTTCCCGGCAGGCGTGCCGGGGTGGCCGACTGCATGCTGAACCGGAAAGCGGCTGCACCTTGTGCCGGCAGGCGCCATCGCCATCATCGGGATGGCCATCCCTGATCCAGCGAGGCCACCCATGAAACCGGTCAAGTCCGTGCTTCTGGCCGCGATCGCGACGCTGGCCCTCTCCGCCTGCGCCAGCACCGGCCGCCTGTCGGATTCGGAAAGGCTCGAGCTGTACCGCAGCCATGCAGGCGATCCGGTGGACAGCTTCCATTTCTTCGGCCGGATCGACGGCTGGTCGCCGCTGGGCGACGGCGCGCTGACGGTGCGGACCAAGCCGAACGAGGCCTGGCTGCTGGAACTGGACGGGCCGTGCCCCGACCTCGGGTTCGCCCAGGTCATCGGCCTGACCAGCCAGATGAACCGGGTCCACGCGCGTTTCGACAAGGTGCTGGTGCGTGGCCCGGCCGCGACCGGCATGCCGTGCTACATCAGGACGATCCGGCCGCTCGACCTGAAGGCGCTCAAGCAGTCGGAGAAGGAGCTGCGCGAGGCCAGGATCGAGGAACGCGAGCAGCAGGAGCAGGGCTGAGGGCTCAGCCCTGCTCCTGCTGCGGGGGCACGTAGCCGGCGGGTTTCTCGGCGCCGCCGCCGAACAGGAACTTCTCCATCTCGCCTTCGAGGAAGGCGCGGTGCTTAGGGTCCAGCGGCGACAGCCGGTTCTCGTTGATCAGCATGGTCTGGTGCGCCAGCCATGCCTGCCACGCGGCCTTGCCGATGCTGGCGAAGATGCGCCTGCCGAGTTCACCGGGCCATGGCACGTAGTCCAGGCCTTCGGTTTCGCGCTGTTCGTACTGGCAGAAGACGGTGCGGGCCATGGGCGGATCTTTCCGGAACCGGTCCGGACATTGTAGACCCGTGCGTGTGACCGCGTGCCAGGTGCGCGCAGGTTGCTAGGGCAGCTGCCGCTCCAGCAGGCTGCGGACCGGCGCGGGGATGCCGAGCGCAGGCAGTTCGTTCCGCGACACCCAGCGCAGGGACGCGTCGTCCTCCACCGCGCCGGCGCGCGGCGCGGCCTTGCGCCACAGCAGCGGCTGCATCGTCAGCCGGTAGTGGGTGAAGCCGTGGGCGACGGGATCGAGCGGTTCCGCGGCGTCGTAGTCGACGGCGAGGTGTGCACCGGCCCATTCGCGCGCCGCCTCGTGCGTAGCGGCTTCCGGCAGCGACCACAGCGAGGCCCAGATGCCCGCCGGGGGGCGGCGCTGCAGCAGCACGCGCCCACGCGCGTCGATCGCCAGCAGCACCAGGGCGTGCCGTTCGGGCAGCGGCTTGCCTGGCTTCGGCGTGGGCAGCCCGGCCACGCGGCCCTCGCGCAGGGCGACGCAGTCTTCCTGCAGCGGGCAGATCACGCAGGCCGGGTCGTGGCGCGTGCACAGCGTGGCACCGAAGTCCATCTGCGCCTGGGTGTAGTCGGCCATGCGCGTTTCCGGCAGCAATTCCTGCGCGATTTCCCACAGCCGCTTCTCGACCGCCGGCGTGCCCGGCCAGCCCTCGATGCCGCGGTGCCGGCACAGCACGCGCTTGACGTTGCCGTCTAGGATCGGGAAGCGGTCGCCCCAGGCCTGGGACAGGATCGCGCCGGCGGTGCTGCGGCCGATGCCGGGCAGGGCGACGAGCGCGTCGAAATCGCGCGGCAGCTCGCCGCCGTGGCGCTCGATGCACAGCTTCGCGGCGGCATGCAGGTTGCGGGCGCGGGCGTAGTAGCCCAGGCCCGACCACAGCGCCAGCACCTGGTCCAGCGGCGCCTCGCCGAGCGTGCGCACGTCGGGCAGGGCCGCGACGAAGCGCTCGAAGTAGGGGATGACCACGCGCACCTGGGTCTGCTGCAGCATGATCTCCGACAGCCACACCCGGTATGGCGTGCGCGGGTGCTGCCAGGGCAGGTCGTGGCGGCCGGAGACGTCGAACCAGCGCAGCAGGCGCCCGGCAAAGGAACCGTCGGCGGGGGCCGTCGCCGTGGCCATGGACCGGCGGGTCAGGTGCTGCCGAGCGATTCCGGCAGCAGCGCGTCGACGAAGGCCCCGGCGTCGAACACGCGCAGGTCCTCGGGCCGCTCGCCGATGCCGGCGAAGCGGATCGGGATGCCGAACTCGCGCGCCAGCGCGAACACCACGCCGCCCTTGGCGGTGCCATCGAGCTTGGTCACCACCAGCCCGGTGACGTTCACCGCGGCATGGAACTGGCGCAGCTGCGAGAGCGCGTTCTGGCCGGTGGTGCCGTCGACCACCATCAGCACCTCGTGCGGCGCGCCGGGATCGAGCTTGCCCAGCACCCGGCGGATCTTGCCCAGCTCGTTCATCAGCCCCTGCTGGGTGTGCAGGCGGCCGGCGGTGTCGGCGATCAGCACGTCCACGCCGCGTGCCTTCGCCGCCTGCAGCGCGTCGTAGGCGACCGCGGCGGGGTCCGCGTCCTGCCCCTGCGCGATCACGGTCACGCCGTTGCGTTCGCCCCAGGCCTGCAGCTGCGCCACCGCGGCGGCGCGGAAGGTGTCGCCGGCGGCCAGCATCAGCGAGCGGCCCTCGTCCCTGAAGCGTCGGGCCAGCTTGCCGATGGTCGTGGTCTTGCCCACGCCGTTGACGCCGACGGTCAGGATCACGAACGGCTTCGCGGACGGGTCGATCTCCAGCGGCCGCGCCACCGGCCGCAGCATCCCCAGCAGCTCGGCGCGCAGCGCGGCGAGCAGGGCGTTGGCGTCGGCGAACTCGCGGGCCTGCATCCGCCTGCGCAGGCTTTCGACCAGCTGCGTGGTCGCGGTCACGCCGACGTCGGCGGTCAGCAGCGCGGTCTCGATCTCGTCCAGAAGCGCTTCGTCGAGCTTCGGGTTGCGCGAGAACAGGCTGCCGAAGCTGCGCGCGAAGCCGCTGTTGCGCAGGCGCTCGCGCCAGCCGGGCTTGCCCGCGGGTGCGGGCGGCGCCTCCTGGCGCTCCATGGCGGCTTCGGTGGGCGGCGCCTCCGCGGGTTGTGCGCGGCTGGCGTCGTCGGCGGGTTTCTTGCGGCCAAACAGTCGGAACATCGTGTGTTGCGGCGCATCGAACGGGTGCCAATGCTAGCACCCGCCCGCATGGGCCGCCCGGGCCGCCCGGGCCGGCCGTGCGGACGTCCCGCGCATCGGCGATCATTGCCGCACAGGACCACCCGGGAGCCAATCGATGCCCGTCCACCGCACCTTCCCGCTGCCGCGGATGCTGGCGCTTGCCCTCGCCCTCGCGTTCGCGCCGGCGGCCCCTGCCGCCACCGCTTCCCCGCAGGAACAGCCGCTGCCGGCGCCGGCCAACGCCGCCGAGGCGAAGCTGCGCGGGCTGTACACGGCGGAGTGGGAATGGCGGCAGCGGGAGTTCGGCCGGGAGAAGGTCGACGGCCGCTGGCGGCAGTCGTCGCGGCTGCCCTCGGTCACGCCGGAGGCCTGGGAGCGCCGCATCGCCTACTGGCGGCAGGTGCTGGCCGAACTGGACACCATCCCGCTGCAGGAGCTGTCGCGCGAGGAGCGGATCAACGCCGCGGTGTTCCGCGCCATGGTCGAGGCCGACCTCAACAACGCGCAGTGGCGCACCTGGGAGGCGCCGTTCAACAGCGACACCTTCTTCTGGGGCGGCTTCGCCCCGTACCAGCCCTACCGCACCCGGGAGGAGTGGGAGCGCTACATCGCCAGGCTGTCGGACCTGCCACGGTACTTCGACGAGCAGATCGCGAACATGCGCGCGGGCCTCGCCCGTGGCTGGAGCGTGCCGCGCGCCTCGATCACCGGCCGCGACGACACCATCGTGCCCTACACGCGCACGGACGAGGGCAACCCGCTGCTGGCGGCCTTCGACCGGCTGCCGGAGTCCATCCCGGAAGCGGAGCGCGCGCGCCTGCGCGAGCAGGGCCGCAAGGTCGTCCTCGGGCAGGTGGTGCCCGCCTATGCGCGGCTGCTGGAGTTCATCCGCGGCGAGTACATGCCGCAGGCGCGCACGACCATTTCGGCCAGCGAGTTGCCCGATGGCCGCGGTTTCTACCTGTCCCAGATCCGCGAGTACGTCACCCGCGACATGACGCCGGAGGAGATCCACCGGATCGGCCTGGCCGAAGTGGAGCGGATCTCGAAGGAAATGCGCGAGGTGATGGCGCGCGCGGGCTTTTCCGGCACGTTCGAGGAGTTCCTCGAGTTCCTGCGCACGGACCCGGGGTTCTACGCGAAGACGCCGCGCGAGCTGCTGGCCAACGCCGCTTGGATCGCCAAGAAGGTCGACGGCCAGCTGAAGCACGCCTTCAACACCCTGCCGCGCTACCGGTTCACCATCCTGCCGGTCCCCGACGAGATCGCGCCGGTCTATACCTCGGGCCGCGGCGGCCTCGACGCCTGCCTGTTCAACACGTACGACCTGCCGTCGCGCCCGTTGTACAACCTGCCGGCGCTGGTGCTGCACGAGTGCGCGCCGGGGCACAGCTTCCAGGCCGCGCTGGCGCTGGAGGCGCCGGCGCGCCCCGACTTCCGCCAGCACACCTACTTCTCCGGCTACGGCGAGGGCTGGGGCCTGTACACCGAGTGGCTCGGCACGAAGATGGGCATCTACGAGACGCCCTACGAGGAATTCGGGCGGCTCACCTTCGAGATGTGGCGCGCGGCGCGGCTGGTGATCGACACCGGGCTGCACGCGTTCGGCTGGACGCGGCAGCAGGCGATCGACTACCTCGCCTCGCACACCGCGCTGGCGTACCACGACGTGGTCACCGAGGTGGACCGCTACATCTCCTGGCCCGGGCAGGCGCTGTCGTACTACATCGGCTACATGACCATCCGCGCGCTGCGCGAGGAGGCCGAGCGCGAACTGGGCGGGCGCTTCGACCAGCGCCCGTTCCACGACACCATCCTCGAGCTGGGCGCGGTGCCGCTGCCGGTGCTGGAGGAGGAAGTGCGCGCCTTCATCGCCCGAGAGAAGGCGAAGGCGGCCGGCGACGTGGGCGTGGCAGCCACGCAGGGCCGTCCGTGACGAAGCCGATGCCGGGACAGGTGCGGATCATCGGCGGCCGGTGGCGCGGCACGCGCCTGCCGGTGGCCGGTGTCGAGGGCCTGCGCCCGACCTCGGACCGGGCGCGCGAGACCCTGTTCAACTGGCTGCTGCCGAAGCTGCCCGGCGCGCGCGTGCTCGACCTGTTCGCCGGCACCGGGGCGCTGGGATTCGAGGCGCTGTCGCGCGGCGCGCGGGAAGCGGTGCTGGTCGAGCGCGACGCCGGGCTGTGCGCGTCGCTGCGCGCGACCGCCGCGCGCCTGCAGGGCGGAGAGGCCGCGCGCATCGTGCACCAGGACGCGCTGGCGTTCCTGCGCAGCTGGCACGGTGCGCCGTTCGACGTGGTGTTCGTCGACCCGCCGTTCGCCGCCGGACTCTGGGAGGAGGTGCTGCCCGCGCTGGAGCCGGTGGCGGCGCCGGATGCCTGGCTGTACGTGGAATCCCCGCCCCACGGCGGCATCGAGCCCGGGCCGGCCTGGGCGCCGCACCGCGAGGGGAGCACCCGCCACGCGCGCCATGCCCTGTACCGGCGGGCCGCCTGAACGGGGCCCCGCGCTGCTACACTCACGCGTCCGAGCCGTTTCGATCCTGAACGCATGAGCGCGGCCAATCCCCGCATCGCGATCTATCCGGGCACTTTCGACCCGATCACCAACGGGCACGTGGATCTCGTCGACCGCGCCGCGCCGCTGTTCGAAAAGCTGGTGGTGGGCGTGGCCGCGAGCCCGTCCAAGCGGCCGACGCTGCCGCTGGACCTGCGCGTGCGGCTGGCCCGCGAGGCGCTGGCCCACCACGGCAACGTCGAGGTCCACGGGTTCGACACGCTGCTGGCGCATTTCGTCCGCCACATGGGCGGGGGTATCCTGCTGCGCGGGCTGCGCGCGGTGTCCGACTTCGAATACGAGTTCCAGATGGCGAGCATGAACCGCCACCTGATCCCGGAGGTGGAGACGCTGTTCCTCACCCCGGCGGAGGAGTACGGGTTCATTTCCTCGTCGCTGGTGCGCGAGATCTCCCGCCTGGGAGGGGACGTCTCGGGCTTCGTGCCCAGGGTGGTGGCCGAAGCGCTGCAGGCCGAATGGCGGCGTACCGCCGGATGACATGACAAGCACACACCCGTAGCTGCGACCGTGGGGGAACAACGATGAAAACGATGACCAGACTGATGCTGATCGCCTGCCTCGTGCTGCCGTTCGCGGCATGCAAGAAGGAGGAGGCCGCTCCGGTCGAGAAGCCGCCGGTGGCCGTGCCGACCACCGACGACAAGGCGGCCTGGCAGGCGTACCTGCAGGACGTGGTGCCGCGCCACATGGAAGGCATCACCAACGCGCCGTACATCTACCGCGTGCCGGCGACCGAGAACCCGCAGGACCCGGAGGAGTACCAGCGCCTGCTGGACAAGGCCAAGACCGACGTCGCGCGCGGCATCATCAAGGGCAACATGCTGGCCTACGCCGGCCTGGACCCGGCGAAGACCGCCGACCTCGTGGTCGAGGCGTTCAAGGACGTGCAGCCGAACACGATGAAGGGCGTGCGCGTGCTCTACATCGGCGACGCCGCCAACAACGAGCGCGTCAAGGCCGCGGTCGAGCCGGCCGGCGTGGAGTACGTGTTCGTCGAGGCCAGGTGAAGCGGTCGTGCGCCCGCGTCCGCGGGCGCAGGCCCCGGCGACCAGCCCGCGAAGCCCGCCTCCCGGCGGGCTTCGCCGTTTCACGGGCCGCCCGCGCCGTTGCGGCCCGGGAACGGCGCCGGGCCGGGCAGGGCATACAATGCGCGGATGGCCCTGAGGATCAACGAGCTGTGCGTCAACTGCGACGTCTGCGAGCCGGTCTGCCCGAACCGGGCGATCTCGCAGGGCGAGGCCATCTACGTGATCGACCCGGCGTTGTGCACCGAGTGCGTGGGGCACTTCGACGAGCCCCAGTGCGTGGCGGTGTGCCCGGTCGAATGCATCGATCCAGATCCCGAACACCCGGAAACCCGGGACGAACTGCTGGCCAAGCTGCGCCGGCTGTCCGGAGGAGCCGCATGAAGAACACCCGACTGCTCGCCTTCCTGTTCGCGCTGCTGCTGGTCCCGTTGCACGCGCCCGCGCGCGATGCCGCCCCGCGGCCGCCGGGCCATGCGATCGCCTCGGCGCACGAACTGGCCACGGATGCAGGCTTCGAGGTCCTGCGCGAGGGCGGCAACGCGTTCGACGCCGCGGTTGCGGTCTCGGCGGTGCTGTCGGTGGTCGAGCCGATCTCCTCGGGCCTGGGCGGCGGCGGATTCTTCCTGCTGCACGATGCCCGTACCGGCCGCGACATCTTCGTGGACGCGCGCGAGATGGCGCCGCTGTCGGCGTCCCCCGGGCGCTACCTCACCGCGGACGGCGGGTTCGACCGCGACCGCGCCGAGAACGGACCGTGGGCGGCGGGCATCCCCGGCCTGCCGGCGGCGCTCGTGCACCTGTCGGAGAAGTACGGCAGGCTGTCGCTTGCGCGCAGCCTGGCGCCGGCGATCCGCATCGCGCGCGAGGGCTTCCCCGTCTATGCCCGCTTCGCGCGCGGATACCAGGCGCGGCGCGAGGTGATGGAGCGCTATCCCGGCACGCGCGAGGTGTTCCTCGCCGATGGCGCGCCGCCGCGCGAAGGCGCGCTGTTCCGCCAGCCGGACCTGGCGCACACGCTGGAACTGCTGGCGGAGAAGGGCTTCGACGGCTTCTACCGGGGCGAGACCGCGGAGAAGCTGGTGGCCGGCGTCAATGCCGAGGGCGGGCAGTGGACGCTGGAGGAACTGGCCGCCTACGAGGTGAAGGAGCGCGAGCCGATCCGCTTCCGCTACCGCGGCTGGGAGATCGTCACCGCGCCGCCGCCGTCCTCCGGCGGCATCGCGCTGGCGCAGATGCTGCAGATCCTGCAGGGCTGGAACCTGCGTGAACTCGACCCGGTCCTGCGCACGCACCTGGTCGTCGAGTCCATGCGCCGCGCATTCCGCGACCGCACCTTCTACCTGGGCGATCCCGACTTCACGCGCGTCCCGCAGCGCGTGCTGACCAGTCCCGACTACGCCGCGGGCCTGCGCGCCACGATCAACCCGGCGAAGGCCACGCCCAGCGACCTGCTGTCCGGCGAGCCGACCCCGCTGGAGGACGAGGAGACCACGCACTTCTCGATCATCGATGCCGAGGGCAACTTCGTCGCCGCCACCCAGACGGTGAACCTGCTGTTCGGCTCGGGGCTGATCCCGCCGGGCACGGGCGTGCTGCTCAACAACGAGATGGACGACTTCGCGCTCAAGCCCGGCACGCCCAACGCCTTCGGCGTGATGGGCTACGAGGCCAACGCGGTCGAGCCGCGCAAGCGCCCGCTCAGTTCGATGACGCCGACGTTCATGCTGTCCGGCGACCGCATCGCCGTGCTCGGCACGCCCGGCGGCAGCCGCATCATCACCATGGTCCTGCTCGGCGTGCTCGGCTACGACGACGGGCTGGACGCGCAGGCGGTCGCGGCGCTGCCGCGCTTCCACCACCAGTGGATGCCGGACCGGATCGAGGCCGAGACCGGCGCGTTCACGCCGGAAGTCGCGCAGGGCCTGCGTGCGCTCGGGCACGTGGTCAACCTGCCCGGCGAGAACGTGGCCGGCGGGCGCGGCTCCAGCCACGTCTGGGGCAACCTGCAGACCGTGGCCTGGGACCTGCGCGGCAACACGCTGTCCGCGGGCACCGACCCGCGCAACCCGGTGGGCAGCGGCCGGGTCGAGACGGCCGGCGCCGACATCCGCTGCGTGCGTGCCCCGTGCGAGGTGGCGACGCCATGAGGCTGTGGTCGATCGAGGGGAATTCCCAGAGGCTCGACGGCGGGGCGATGTTCGGCAACGCCCCGCGCGCGCTGTGGGCGCGCTGGGCCGAGCCCGATGGCCTCAACCGCATCCGCCTGGCCACGCGCGGGCTGCTGGCCACGCCGCTCGCCGGGAAAACCGTGCTGTTCGAGGCCGGCATCGGCGCCTTCTTCCCGCCGGAGCTGCGCGAACGCTACGGCGTGGCCGAGGACAGCCACGTGCTGCTCGACTCGCTGCGCGAGGCCGGCTTCGACCACGCGGACATCGACGTGGTGGTGCTCAGCCACCTGCATTTCGACCATGCCGGCGGCCTGCTCGCGCCGTGGCGCGAGGGCGCCACGCCGGAACTGCTGTTCCCGAACGCCACCTTCGTGGTGAGCCGCCGGCAGTGGGAGCGCGCGCTGCATCCGCATCCGCGCGACCGCGCCAGCTACATCCCGGAACTGCCCGGCCTGCTGGAGGCCAGCGGCCGGCTGGAGCTGGTCGACGTGGGACAGGCCACGACGCCGTCGCTGGGCGACGCGGTGCGCTTCCATTTCAGCGACGGGCACACGCCGGGGATGATGCTGGCCGAGATCACGGGCCCGGCCGCGGAGGATGGACGGCCGCGTGGCGGCGTCGTGTTCTGCGCCGACCTCGTGCCCGGCGTGCCGTGGGTGCACGTGCCGATCACGATGGGCTACGACCGCTACCCGGAGCTGCTGGTGGACGAGAAGCGCGCGTTCCTGGAGGACAAGCTCGAGCGCGGCGTGCGCCTGTTCTTCACCCACGACCCGGAATGCGCCGTTGCCGCGGTGGCGCGCGACGCGAAGGGCAGGTTCACCGCACAACACGCGCAGCCGCGCCTTTGCAGCGAACCGCTGCCGGCGGGTTGATGCCGGCAGCGGCACCGGGATGGCCCGGGTGCGGCAGGTCCGGCGCATGGTTCCGGCGCGTGGCGCCATGATCCGGCGTGGCCCGCGCCCGCATGGCAACGGTGTCCGGAACCTGCCCGGTTTTACGTAACCGGTTGTGGAGGTGCGCCGGTGCAACGGCTATGCTGGCGCGGGGGATCCAACCGGAAACGTGGACATGATGCCGATCGAAGAAATCCGATCGTCGGTGCAGGAATTCATCCTGCAGCGCTTTCCCGTCGTCAGGGCGCAGGGTCTGTCTGCGGACGACTCGCTGCTTGACCTCGGGATCGTCGATTCCCTCGGCGTGCTCGAGATCGTGACCTTCATCGAGGAGACCTTCGGCGTCGTGCTGTCGGACGAGGAAATGGTGGCCGAGAACTTCGCCTCGGTCTCGGCGATGGCCGAACTGGTCCGGAGCAAGCTGGCGGCGTGACGATGCGTACGCTCGTCCATCACATGCTCCGCGACAGCGCGGAGCGGCATGGCGACAGGGAAGCGCTGGTCCACAGGGAAGAACGGCTGGGATTCGCCTCGTTCTGGCGCGCCGCGGACGCGCTGGGCAACGGCCTGCGCGAGGCCGGCGTCCGCCGCGGTGACCGCGTCGGCGTGCTGCTCGAGCCATCGGTCCCGCTGGCAACCTCGCTGTTCGCCATCCCGGCGGCGGGCGGCGCGTTCGTCCCGATCCACCACTCGCTGTTCCCGGAGCAGGTGGAGCACGTGGTCCGCGACAGCGGCATGGTCGGCCTGGTCACCGATGCGGCGCGCTTCCGCCGGCTGCTGCCGGTGCTGCAGGGATGCCCCGACCTGCGCTTCGTGGTGCTGGTGGGGCGCGGTGGCGACGTGGAGCCGTCGCGGCTTGCTGTGCACGATTACGGCGACCTGTGCGCAGGGCCTGCCCGGGCAGGCGACAGCCCGTGCATCGACCGCGACCTCGCCGCGATCCTCTACACCTCCGGCTCCACCGGCCGCCCCAAGGGCGTGATGTTGAGCCACGCGAACATCATCGCCGGCGCCGAGATCGTGTCCGAATACCTGTCCATCGGCCCGGACGACCGCATCCTCGCGGTGCTGCCCTTCAGCTTCGATGCCGGGCTCAACCAGCTCACGACCTCGGTGCTGCGTGGCGGCACCTGCGTGCTGATGAAGTTCCTGTTCGCGCGCGAGATCGTCACCATGCTCGCGCGCGAGCGGATCACCGGCCTGGCCGGCGTGCCGCCGCTGTGGAACCTGATCGCGCAGGACAGCTCCGGGCTGGCGCAGACGCCGCTGCCGCACCTGCGCTACATCACCAACACCGGCGGCGCGCTGCCGCTGCCCACGCTCGAGCGCCTGCGCGCGACGCTGCCGGGTACCGACGTGGTGCTGATGTACGGCCTGACCGAGGCCTTCCGTTCGACCTGGTTGCCACCATCCGAGCTCGACCGGCGGCCGACCTCGATCGGCAAGGCGATCCCGAACACCGAGATCCTGGTGCTCGACGGAAACGGGCGTCCCTGCGCGCCGGGTGAAATCGGCGAGCTGGTCCACCGTGGCCCGACCGTTTCCATGGGCTACTGGGGGCTTCCGGAGCAGACCGCACGGGTGCTGCGTCCCAACCCGCTGGCGCCGCCGGGATCCGCCGGCGAGCTGGTGTGCTTCTCCGGCGACCTGGTGAAGATGGACGAGGAAGGTTTCCTGTACTTCGTCGGCCGCCGCGACAACCAGATCAAGAGTTCCGGCTTCCGGATCAGCCCCACCGAGGTCGAGCAGGCGTTGTGCCGTGCCGGCCCGCTGCGCGACGCCGCGGTGATCGGCGTGCCCGACGGGATGCTGGGGCAGAAGATCAAGGCGTTCGTGGTGCCACGCGAGGGTGCGCAGGTCGATCCCGACGGCCTGCTGACGGCGGTCGCCACGCTGTTGCCGCGGCACATGGTGCCGCACATGGTCGAGGTGGTGGACGACCTGCCCAAGACCACGAGCGGGAAGATCGACTATCCCGCGCTGCGCCGGCGCGAGGAGGCGCGTGATGGCGGCTGAGCTGCCCGCGCATGGCGGCGGCCACGTGCGCGACCTCGTGTCCCGGCACTTCGCCTGCGCGGACGGGCAGCTGGTGATCGGCGGCGTGCCGGTTTCCGCGCTCGTCGCCCGCCACGGGACGCCGCTGTACGTGTACGACATGTCGGTGGTCCGCCGGCAGTGGCAACTGCTGCGCGACACGCTGCCCGCGCGGTTCGGCGCGTTCTATTCGGTCAAGGCCAACCCGGCGCAGGTGCTCCTGCGGTTCTTCGTCGCCCGGGGCGCCGGCCTCGAGGTCGCCTCCGCCGGGGAGCTGCACCAGGCCCTGGCCGCGGGATGCCCCGCCGAACGCATCGTGTTCGCCGGCCCGGGCAAGCGCGAGGAGGAACTGGCGCTGGCGCTCGATGCCGGCATCGGCGAGATCCACGTCGAATCGGCCACCGAGGCGCGGCGCATCGCCGCGCTCGCCGCGTCGCGCGGCCGTCCCGCGCGCATCGCGCTGCGGGTCAATCCCGCCGCCGCGGTGGAAGGCGGCGGCATGCGGATGGGCGGGCGCGCGGTGCAGTTCGGGATCGACGAGGACCAGCTCGACGATGTGCTCGGCTGGCTGGCGGGAGAGCGCTGGCTGCGCCTGGTCGGCCTGCACCTGTTCATGGGCACGCAGATCCTCGACCATGGCACGCTGCTGGCGCAGTACGCGGCGGGGCTGGACATCGCACGCCGGATCGCGCCGGCCTGCGCGGACGGGCTGGAGACCCTGGATTTCGGCGGTGGCTGGGGCGTACCGTACTTCGCGCACGAGCGGCGGCTGGACACCGATGCCCTGCGCGCGGGACTGGCGGAACTGGTGGAAGGCATCGCCACGGACCCGGTGTTCGCGCGCACGCGGTTCTTCGTGGAGCCGGGACGCTTCCTGGTGGCGGAGGCGGGCGTGTACCTGGCCGGTGTGGTGGACGTGAAGACTTCTCGCGGGAAGACCTTCGTGGTGGTCGATGGCGGCATGCACCAGCATCTGGCCGCGTCGGGCAACCTCGGGCAGACGATCAAGCGCAACTTCCCGCTGGCGGTGGTGAACCGCCTCGACAGCGCGCCTTCGGGCGCGGTGGACGTGGTCGGGCCGCTGTGCACGCCGCTGGACACCCTGGCGCGCGCCGTGGAGCTGCCGCAGGCCGCCGTCGGCGACATCGTCGGCGTGTTCCAGTCGGGGGCCTACGGGCGATCGGCCAGTCCGCTCGGGTTCCTGGGCCATCCCGCGCCGCCCGAGGTGGCGGTGGAGGACGGCCGTGACCGCCTGGTGCGACGGAGGGGACGGGTGGAGGACTGGCTCGCGGACCAGATGATCTGACGCGGGCGCGGAGCAGGAAGCCATGCCGACCGTCGAGACACTGACGCCCGCGCTGCTGGACGAAGTCCTGCCGCTGCTGCTGCGGCTCAACCCGGCCATGCACGCGTACCGCTGGTGGCTGGCGTTCGACGGGCGCTGGCATCCGGACGACGGCACGAGCGGCTGCGTGCTGCTGGAAGGCGGGCGCCCGGTCGGGGTCATGGGCATGCTGTTCTCCGAGCGCGACATCGGCGGGCGCCGCATGCCGTTCTGCAACCTGCACAGCTGGTACGTCGAGCCGGAACACCGTGCCCACAGCCTGCTGCTGCTGCGCCGGGCGCTGGCCCTGCGCGATTGCACGCTCACCGACTTCTCGGCCTCGCCGCGTGTGGTGGAGATCTGCCGGCGGCTCGGTTTCCGGGTCCTCGATGATGCGGTGGTCGCGGTCCCGGCCGTGCCCTGGCCGCGCCCGCGTGCGGCGGCCGTCGAGGAACTGGACGCGACGCGGGCCGCGCAGGTGCTGGATGCGCAGGCCCTGCGCCTGTTCCATGACCACCTGGGCATCGACTGCGTGCAGCTGTGGCTGCACGATGGCAATGGCGGCTGCCTGCTCACCGGCTCGATCCAGCGGCTCGGCCGCTTCACCTGCCTCAACCTGCACCACATCGGCGACCGGGCGCTGTTCGCCCGGCATCACGCCGCGTTCCGCGCCTGGATGCGCGGCAGGGGGCTGCACGCCGCGATCGCCTGCTCGCGGCTGCTGGCGGGCACGCGGCTGCCGTTCTCCATGAAGCTGCGCAGCAACGTGAAGCTCTACCGGCCGGCCGGCGACGTGCCGGCGGAGGCGGTCGACGCGCTGTACACGGAAATGCCGCTGCTGAAGCTGCCCGTCGAGATCACGGCGGTCGGCCGGTTGCGTGCGGCGCTGGCGCGCTGGACGCCCGGGGCGCGCGTGGTCGCGGAGGCCGGCTGAACCGGCGTCAGTCCACCCGCGTGCCGAAGATGCGGTCGCCGGCGTCGCCCAGGCCCGGCAGGATGTAGCCCTTGTCGTTGAGCCGCTCGTCGATCGCGGCGGTGTAGACCTCGACGTCCGGGTGCGCGGACTCCAGCGCGCGCAGGCCCTCGGGCGCGGCCACCAGGAAGATGCCCTTCACCCGGCGCACGCCGGCGCGCCTGAGCATGTCGATGGTGGCGATCAGGGTGCCACCGGTGGCGAGCATGGGGTCGAGCACCAGCGCGTCGCGCTCGTCCAGCCTGCCGACCAGGCGTTCGAAGTAGGGCACCGGCTGCAGGGTCTCCTCGTCGCGCTGCAGGCCGACCACGCTGACCTTGGCCGCAGGGATCAGCGCAAGCACGCCGGGCAGCATGCCCAGCCCCGCGCGCAGGATCGGCACCAGGGTGATCTTGGCGCCGGCGATGCGCCGCACCGTCACCGGGCCGGCCCAGCCCTGCTGCACCACTTCCTCGGTCTCGAGGTCCGCCGTGGCCTCGTAGGCCAGCAGCGTGCCCAGCTCGGTGACCAGCTCGCGGAAGTCCTTGGTGCTGAGGCTGGCGTCGCGCAGCAGGCCGATCTTGTGCTGGACCAGCGGGTGGCGGACTTCGACGGTCTTCATTTCCGGTGGCGGCAATCCGGGCCGGCAGTAGTCTACCCGGCGCGGCGGATCCAGATGAATGGGAGGAGCGGTCCGGCGGAGGGTTGCAATCACCGCCATGCGGTGTTTCATTGCCTTTCGACTGGTCCCACGGGGGAGGGCGAGGCAGTGTGCAGTGGCAATCGCGTCTCGCGCCTGCATGCGATCGGGGCGGTCCTGGCGATCCTTGGATGCCGGGCGGGTGAGGCGGCGGCCGCCAACGTCCCGGCGACTCCCGGTTCCCTCGGGAACCACGTCTGGGGCATGTACACCCCGGTGGGGGATCTTCCCACGGGTGCCACGGGGGCTTTCGCGACGGGCGTGTTCGCGCATGCGTCCAACGGCCTCACGCTGCCGGTGCCGGTCGGTCCTTCGTTCACGGTCAGCGGCATCTCGGCCTCGGGCAGCGGCTTCCAGCACATCTCGGCCAGGGGCGCGTCGGGGTATGCGCCGGGCGCAACCCCGTGGTCGGGACGGGTTTCCCGGGCGTGAACACGCCGGCCAAACGACTGGCCGCAGCAGCACGAGCTGAGGACGCGCGAGGTGCGTTACCAGTTTTCCGGCCCGTTGCCCGATGGCGCCATCCTCTGGGTGCTGGACACGGACCTGTCCGAGACGCTGGTGGCCCGGTTCTACGACTGCTCGGCGACGCCGGCCCTGATCAATCCCAGCGCCTTCGACAGTTACTTCCTGTCCACGGCGGCGGCGCACCTGCCGGTGCTCACCTTCTCAGCGACCAGCGTCCAGGTCACCGCCCCGACGCCTTCACAGGATCGCCCGAATGCCACGGTCGGCATCGTCATCCGTTCGGATTCGGTCTGCCGGGTCGAGGTGGATTCGACGGTCGGTGACGGCTCCCAGGACGTGTTCTTCTCCATCCCCGCACCGCTGGTCACCGTGAACAAGGGACTGGGGACCAACCGCATCGCCGATGGCGACCAGTTCACGACGCGGATCCTGACGGGCGGGGAGGTGGCCAACAGCACGGCGGCCAGCACCACGGCGGGCAGCGGCTCCACGGTCACGGCGGGCACGGGAACCACCGGGCCGACGCCGGTCAGGCAGGGCGAGGCGCACGTGATCTCCGAAGCGCCGGCGGGCAGCACGCAACTGGACAACTACGTCCAGGAAATCGCCTGCGCCAACGCCAATGCAGGATCGCCCACCGTCCTGCCGTCGGGCAGCGGGCAGGATTTCACGATCACGCCCCTGCATCCCCTGGACGACATCACCTGCACGCTGACCAACCACGCCAAGCCGAAGGTAACCATCACGAAGGTCAGCAATGGCCAGGTGGGCACCTTTTCGTTCTCGGACGACAACGGCATCGTGGCCCACGACATCACCACGGTCACGCCGGGTGCCGGCGTTGACGGGCCGATGCAGGTGCTGGATGCCCCGGGTGTCCCGACGACGCTGAGCGAGGAAGGGCCGTTGCCTGGCAATTCCAAGCTGGTCTCGGTTTCCTGCACCGGGCTCGGGCCGGGTGGAAGCGCGGATCCCGCCATCCATGGCCCCGGCGGCGGAAGCGTGCTGCTGGATGCGGCGGCAACCGCGCTGGGCAGCGACATCCAGTGCGTGTTCACCAATGGCCCGCTCGAGGCCGACCTGTACGTCACCAAGGACAACGGGCTGGAAGGCGTGATGTCCGGGGATACGGTCACCTACACCATCGTCGTCGGGAACAACGGCCCCGATGCCGTCAGCGTTGCGGTCGTGCGGGATCCGGCATCTTCCCGGGCCGGGCTGGATTGCACGGGGCCGGTCACGTGCACGTCCACGCCGGACGGGATCTGCCCGGCGGCGGGCGTGCCACTTGCGGTGCTGGAAAGCGGCCTGGTGCTGGGTGAATTGCCGGAGGACGGCACGGTCACGCTGTCGCTGGCCTGTACAGTCCAGTGAACGTGCGACGGGCACCGCAAACGCCATGAAAAAAGGAAGCCGGCGTGCCGCCGGCTTCCTTGTCGCAGGGGGGCGTTCGCCTTTGCCGGGGCGCGGCTCAGGTCGCCTGCGCGTCCTGGCGGCGCGGGCCCTCGCGCAGCGCGCGGCCGACCATCGACACCAGCAGCTCCAGTTCCCCGGAAGTGGTCTCGAAGCGCGGGGTGAAGCGCAGCGAGTTGGCGCCGCCGTGGATCACGCCGATGCCATGCTCGCGCAGCCACTCCTCGATCGAACCTGCGCCGTAGCACTTGAACTGCGGCGCCAGCTCGCAGGAGAACAGCAGGCCGGTGCCCTGCACCTTCGTGATCAGGCCGCCGAGCTCGGCCTTCAGCGCCTCCAGCTTCGCCACCGCCTCGCGGCCGCGCTCGCGCACGTTGGCGCGCAGCTCCGGCGTGATCGACTCCAGCACCGCGCAGGCCACGTCCAGCGCGCGCGGGTTGGTGGTCATGGTGTTGCCGTACACGCCGGTGCGGTAGAGGCCCGCGGCGCGCTCGTTCACCGCCAGCACCGACAGCGGGAACTGGCCGGCGTTGAGCGCCTTGGAGTAGGTCTCCATGTCCGGCGGCTCGATGCCCTCGAAGCCCGGGTAGTCGACGATCGACAGCACGCCGTGCGCGCGCAGGCCGGCCTGGATCGAGTCGACCAGCAGCAGCGAGCCGTGCGCGGCGGTCAGCTCGCGCGCCACGTCATAGAACGCGCGCGGCAGGGCGCGGCCCGGGTCGCCTTCGCCCATCACCGGCTCCATGAACACCGCCTCGATGAACCAGCCGTTGGCGTCGGCTTCGGCGAACACGCGGCGCAGGGCGTCGGCGTCATAGGGCTCGACCGCGATCAGCGTGTCCTCGTTGCGGAAGCTGGCCAGGTACTTGAGGTAGGTGGAGCGGGTGGAATCGGAATACAGCGCCGGGCGCTCGGTGCGGCCGTGGAAGCTGCCCTTGATCACCACGCGCCTGACCGCCTTGCCGGCATGGCGGCCGTCCGGGTCGGTCATCAGCCGGGTGTTGATGTCGGCGATGCGCGCGGCCAGGCCCACCGCCTCGGAGCCGGAGTTCAGGCACAGGAAGTGCGTGAACGGGCAGCCGCCGCGGGTGTGGCCGATCTCGCGGCGCATGGCGCGGTCGAAGCGCAGTTGCGACAGGCTCGGGGTCATCACGTTGGCCATCACCTGGGGCCGGGCCAGCGCCTCGAGCACCGCCTTCGGGGTGTGGCCGAGGCCGAGCATGCCGTAGCCGCCGGAGTCGTGGATCACCGCGCCCTTGAGGGTGACGATCCACGGGCCGCGCGCGGCGAGGGCGACGTAGGGGTTGACCGAGTCGGTCGGGTAGAAGTTGACGTAGCCGGCCTGCAGCGCGGCGATCTGGCGGTCCTCGTCCAGGTCCAGCAGCTCGGCGAATTCGTCCTTCACCCGCGCGTACTCGGCCGCGGCGGCCTCGATGGCCTCGCGCAGCTCCGGGTGGGTGGCGGCGAAGCGCTCGATGGTGGCGTCGTCGAGGCCGGTGGTGCGCTGGCCGCCGTGGGCGCGCAGGGGGGCGAGCAGGTCGGTCACGGGCATGGGGTCTGGCTCCTTGCGGATCGCCGGCGGCGCCGGCGCGTGGAAGGGGGAAACCCCTATTATCGGGACTTTTTCGTCACTTAATAGGGTCGATCTGCGCGGAATCGTGTATGTTTTCGTCTGATCGACGAAACGGGCTGGCCGAATGAAGCGATTGACCCCCGCCGACGAGGCCCTGCTGTCGGTGCTGCGCGAGAACGCCAGGGCCCCTGCCGCCGGGATCGCCCGCCGGCTGGGCCTGTCGCGCACCACCGTGCAGAGCCGGATCGACCGGCTCGAGCGCGAGGGCGTGATCGCCGGCTACACCGTCCGCCTCGGCGACGAGTACGAGCACGGCCGGGTGCGCGCCCACATCCTGATCACGGTGCTGCCCCGGCAGATGTCGGCGGTGGTGCAGGCCCTGCGGGCGATGCCCGAGGTGCGCAGCCTGCACTCGGTCAGCGGCAACTACGACCTGGTGGCGATGGCCTCGACGCCAACGGTCGCCGACATGGACGGGCTGATCGACCGGATCGGCGCGATCGAGGGCGTGGAGCGCACCAATTCCTCGGTGATCCTGTCCACCAAATTCGAAAGGTGAGCCCCTTCGCCGCCTGTGAAGGGCGCCGGCGTCCCTCTCCCGACGGTTCACCCTCTCCCTCGACGTTTGACTCCCTCCCCGAAGGTTGACTCCCTCCCCGAAGGTTGACTCCTTCCCCGAAGGTTGACTCCCTCCCCGAAGGTTGACTCCCTCCCCGAAGGTTGACTCCCTCCCCCGAAGGTTGACTCCCTCCCCCGCCCTGCGGGGGAGGGCTGGGGTGGGGGGATGAAGTCCCGCAACGCATGGATTGCCCCCTCCCAACCTCCCCCCGGCGGTTGACTCCCTCCCCCGCCCTGCGGGGGAGGGCTGGGGTGGGGGGGATGAAGTCCCGCAACGCATGGATTGCCCCCTCCCAACCTCCCCCCGGCGGTTGACTCCCTCCCCCGCCCTGCGGGGGAGGGCTGGGGTGGGAGGATGAAGTCCCGCAACGCATGGATTGCCCCCTCCCAACCTCCCCCCGGCGGTTGACTCCCTCCCCCGCCCTGCGGGGGAGGGTTGGGGTGGGGGTGAAGTGCCGCAGCGCATGGTGGGTTGCCCCCCCCCTCCCAGCCTCCCCCCGCAAGCGGGGGGAGGGCGGCTCTTTGTGCGTGCGGGGGGAGGGGTAGCGCTTTGTGCGAGCGGGGGGAGGGGCTTTACTTTCCCGGCAGGTGGGGGGGGGAGGAGCTTGCGCGGCCTACAATTTCCCGATGAAGAAGTCCGATTTCCATTACGACCTGCCGCCGGAGCTGATCGCCCAGGAGCCGCTGCCGGAGCGCTCGGCGAGCCGGATGCTGGTGGTGCCGCCGGGCGATGCCCCGTTCGTGGATGCGCACGTGCGCGACCTGCCAGAGTGGCTGCGCCCCGGCGACCTGCTGGTGTTCAACGACACACGGGTGATCCCGGCGCGCCTGTTCGGGCACAAGCAGAGCGGCGGCCGGGTGGAGATCCTGATTGAGCGCCTGCTGCCCGGCAACGAGGCGCGCGCGCAGGTGGGCGCGAGCAAGGCGCCGAAGCCGGGCTCGCGGATCCTGCTCGATGCCGGCGGCGAGGCCGAGGTGCTGGACCGCGACGGGGGCTTCTACCACCTGCGCTTCCACGTGGGCGACGTGCTCGAGTCCTGGCTGCTCAAGGCCGGGCGCCTGCCGTTGCCGCCGTACATCCGCCGCGAGCCGGGCGCGGACGACTTCGAGCGCTACCAGACCGTGTTCGCGCGCAGGGTGGGCGCGGTCGCGGCGCCCACGGCGGGCCTGCACTTCGACGATGCGCTGCTGCAGGCGCTGCGCGCGCGGGGCGTGTGCTTCGGGCACGTCACCCTGCACGTCGGCGCCGGCACCTTCCAGCCGGTGCGGGTGGAGGACGTGCACCAGCACACCATGCACAGCGAATGGCTGAACGTGGGCGCGGAGCTGGTGGCGCAGGTGCGGCGCACGCGCGAGCAGGGCGGGCGCGTGGTCGCGGTCGGCACCACGGTGGTGCGTGCGCTGGAGACGGCGATGCAGGACGGCGAACTGCGGCCGTTCTCGGGCGAGACGCGCATCTTCATCTTCCCCGGTTACCGGATCCGCAGCATCGACGCGCTGGTGACCAACTTCCACCTGCCCGAATCCACCCTGCTGATGCTGGTCTCGGCGTTCGCCGGCCGGGAACGGATCCTCGGGGCCTACCGGCACGCCGTGCGCGGGCGCTACCGGTTCTTCTCCTACGGCGACGCGATGCTGCTGTTCCCGGGGGAAGCCGCGGGCTGATGCGCGGGCGCGCAGGCGGTAGACTTGCCGCCCCCGCCGCACTCCGTCCCGTCCCGCCACCATGTCCCGCATGCAGTTCCAGTTGCTGGCCACCGACGGCGCCGCGCGCCGCGGGCGGCTGGCGTTCCCGCGGGGCACGGTGGAGACGCCGGCGTTCATGCCGGTGGGCACCTACGGTTCGGTCAAGGGCGTGATGCCCGACCAGGTCCGTGCCATTGGCGCGCAGATCATCCTGGGCAACACCTTCCACCTGTACCTGCGCCCGGGCCTGGAGGTGATCGAAGCCCACGGCGGCCTGCACGGCTTCACGCGCTGGGACGGCCCGATCCTCACCGACTCGGGCGGGTTCCAGGTGTTCTCGCTGGCGCACCGGCGGAAGATCACCGAGGCCGGCGTGACCTTCGCCGCGCCCACCGACGGCTCGAAGGTGTTCCTCGGGCCCGAGGAGTCCATGCGCATCCAGAAGGTGCTCGGCAGCGACATCGTGATGATCTTCGACGAGTGCCCGCCGGTGCAGGTGGACGGCCGGCCGGTGGACAGGCGCGTGGTCGAGCGCTCGATGGAGCTGTCGCTGCGCTGGGCGGAGCGCTCCAGGCGCGCCCACGAAGGCAACGACGCGGCGCTGTTCGGCATCGTCCAGGGCGGCGTGCACCCCGACCTGCGCACGCGCTCGGCGGATGGGCTGAAGGCGATCGGCTTCGACGGCTACGCCATCGGCGGCCTGGCCGTGGGCGAGACCGAGGCCGAGCGCAACGCCATGCTCGACCACACCTGCCCGCAGTTGCCGGCCGACCGGCCGCGCTACCTGATGGGCGTGGGCCGGCCGGAAGACCTGGTCGAGGCGGTCGCGCGCGGCGTGGACATGTTCGACTGCGTGATGCCGACCCGCAACGCGCGCAACGGCCACTTCTTCACCTCGACCGGGGTGGTGCGCATCCGCAACGCGAAGTACGAGAAGGACCTGCGCCCGATCGAGGAGGGCTGCGACTGCCCGGCCTGCGCCGGCGGCTACAGCCGCGCCTACCTGCGCCACCTGGACCGCTGCAACGAGATGCTGGGGCCGATCCTCGGCACCCTGCACAACCTCCGCTACTACCAGCGGCTGATGGCCGGGATGCGCGAGGCGATCGAACGGGGAACCTTCGCCGCCTTCCGGGAGTCCTTCCACGCCGCCCGCCGCGGGGACGCGGCCTGAACGCCCTGCGCCGGGTCCCCCCCGGGGGCCGGCCGGGCCCGGCCGCCGGCCCGTGGCATAATGCCCTGCTGTTTTTCCGGAAACCGGATATCCCAAGATGAACCTGCTTGACCTCCTGATCGCCCCGGCCTACGCCCAGGCCGCCAGCCAGCAGGGCGCCCCGGGCCTGATGTCGACCCTGCTGTTCCCGATCATCCTGATCGCGATCATGTACTTCCTGATGATCCGGCCGCAGATGAAGCGGCAGAAGGAGCATCGGGCCATGCTCGAGAAGCTGGCCGTCGGCGACGAGGTCGTCACCGCGGGCGGCATCGCCGGCGTCGTGCGCGGCATCGGCGACAGCTTCGTCACCCTCGAGGTCGCCGACCGGGTCGAGATCCGCGTGCAGAAGGGCGCGATCGGCAACGTCCTGCCCAAGGGCACCCTGAAGTCGGCGTAAGCCGCGGCGGCGTTCCGGCCGGGCGCGGTGCAGCCGCGGCCGCGGCCGGGACCGGTTCCCGCGCCGGGCGCGCGGGGCAGGGCGGTGGCCGCCGGCCGCCGCCCGTCACCACCGACCAGAACGGTTCCTCCCATGCTCGAATTTCCCCGCTGGAAATACCTCGTCATCCTGCTCGTGGTGGTGTTGAGCACGCTGTACGCGCTGCCCAACCTCTACCAGAAGGATCCTTCCGTCCAGATCACGAAGAACCGCCCGGCGGTCGTGGTGGACGAGGCGCTGTCGCAGCGCGTGCGGTCGCTGTTGAAGGAGGCCGGGATCGAGCCGAAGTCGGTGGAGCTGCAGGACGGGCAGCTGCTGGTGCGCCTGGCCGACGCGCAGACCCAGACCCGGGCCGCCGACGTGCTGCGCCCGGCGCTGGGCGAGGACTACACCACCGCCCTGAACCTGGTGCCGACCACCCCGGGCTGGCTGGAGAAGATCGGGGCCAGGCCGATGTCGCTGGGCCTGGACCTGCAGGGTGGCGTGCACTTCACCATGCAGGTGGACCGCAACGCGGCGCTGGAGAAGCGGATCGAGAGCTACGCCGACGCCATCCGCCAGTCGCTGCGCGAAGGCCGTGTCGGCTACACCGCGGTCAACCGCCGGCCGGACCACTCGATCGAGGTGGTGCTGACCCGGAACGCCAACCCGGATGATGCCCGCCGCGCCATCGTCACCGCCGTCACCGGCATCACCGGCGCAGGCGGCGCCGTCGGCGCGGCGCCGGTGATCGACGGCGATGGCAGCCGGCTGACGGTGCGGCTGCCGGAATCCGAGCTGGCGCGGATCGCGGTGGACGCCATCGAGCAGAACCGCAACGTCATCTCCAACCGGATCAACGCCATCGGCGTGGCCGAGCCGGTGCTGCAGCGCCAGGGCGAGGATCGCCTGGTGATCCAGCTGCCGGGCCTGCAGGACACCGCCGAGGCCAAGCGCCTGATCGGCGCCGCGGCCACGCTCGAGTTCCGCGCCGTTACCGGCGACGAGCTGCAGGCCGCCGCGGCACTGGCCGACGGCAACATCCCGGCCGACTCGCGGATCTACTACGACGACTACGGCCGCCCGCTGCTGCTGTCCAAGCGCCTGCTGGCGTCCGGCGAGGACCTGGTGAACGCGGTGCCCACGGTCGACCCGCAGACCGGCCTGCCTGCGGTGAGCGTCACCCTCAGCTCCGCGGCCGGCAAGCGCATGTTCGACCACACGGTCGAGAACATCGGCAACCGCCTCGGCATCGTCTACGTCGAGCGCATCCCGACGGTCACCATCGTCGATGGCAAGGAAGTGCACTCGTCGAGGACCACCGAGCGCGTGATCAGCTCGGCGACCATCCGCGGCGCCTTCGGCAAGGACTTCCAGACCACCGGCCTGAGCCGCGAGGAGGCCAACTCGCTGGCCAAGCAGCTCAAGGCCGGCGCCTTGGCCGCGCCGATGGACTTCGTCGAGGAAGGCGTGGTCGGCCCGTCGCTGGGCGCCGAGAACGTGGCCCGCGGCGTCAAGGCCGTGCAGTTCGCGTTCCTGTTCACGCTGCTGTTCTTCGTCATCTACTACCGCATGTTCGGCCTGATCACCTGCGCGGCGCTGCTGCTGAACCTGCTGATGGTGGTGGCGCTGATGTCGGTGTTCGGCGCGACGATGACCCTGCCGGGCTTCGCCGGCCTGGCGCTGTCGATCGGCATGTCGGTGGACGCCAACGTGCTGATCAACGAACGCATCCGCGAGGAGCTGCGCACGGGGCTTCCGCCGCGGGCCGCGATCGCCACCGGCTACGACAAGGCCTCCGGCACCATCTTCGACTCCAACATGACCGCGCTGCTGGCGGGCATCGCGCTGTACGCCTTCGGCACCGGCCCGCTGCGCGGCTTCGCCGTGACCATGGTGATCGGCATCCTGACCTCGGTGTTCACCGCGGTCACCGTCTCGCGCGGCATCGCCACCCTGATCTACGGCGGCAAGCGCAAGCTCAAGTCGATCGCCATCTGAGCGCGGGGGATCCCAGGATATGAAACTGTTTCCGCTGCACCTCATCCCGGCCGACACGCGCATCGACTTCATGCGCTGGCGGCTGGTGACCGTGAGCTTCATGGCACTGCTCGCCCTGGCCGCGATCGCCACGATCGCGGTCAAGGGCTTCAACTACGCGCTCGACTTCACCGGCGGCACCTCGGTCGAGCTGGTGTTCGAGAAGCCGGCCGACATCGACGCCGTGCGCGAGCGGCTCGAGGCGGCGGGCTACCCCGGCGCGCAGGTGCAGACCATGGGCACCGGTGCGGACCTGATGATCCGCCTGCAGCCGAAGGACGGCGGCAGCGACGCCGAGTCGATCAACCGCACCGCCGACGAGGTGCTGGCCGCGGCTTCGACGCCCGACAACAAGGCGACGATCAAGGGCCGCTCCTACGTCGGCCCGCAGGTCGGCCGCGACCTGGCGCGCAACGGCATCTATGCCGTGGTGTTCGTGCTGCTCGGCTTCCTGCTGTACATCGCGATGCGCTTCCAGCGCAAGTTCGCGATCGCCGCGATCCTGACCACCCTGGGCGACGTGATCATCGTCGCCGGCTGGTTCTCGTTCGCCTGGCGCGAGTTCGACCTGACCATGCTCGCCGGCCTGCTGACGGTGATGGGCTTCTCGATCAACGACACCATCGTGGTGTTCGACCGCGTCCGCGAGAACTTCCGCAGCATGCGCGCCGGCCCGGTCGAGATCCTGAACGTGTCGATCAACCAGACGCTCTCGCGCACCATCATCACTTCGGTGGCGGCGTTCCTGAGCGCGTTGGCGATCTACGTGTATGGCGGTGGCTCGCTGGAGGGCATGTCCGAGGCGATGATGATCGGCATCGTGATCGGCACGGCCTCGTCGATCCTGGTGGCCTGCCCGCTGCTGACCATCGGGCCGCTGAAGGTCAGCAAGCAGGACCTGATGCCCAAGGCGCGCGACGAGGAGGCGCTGGCGCGCCGCCCCTGAGGAGCCGGAGAACACGCGCCCGTCTGTTTTTCCCGTTCCCCCGCAACGCGGGGAAGCGGCGGGGCACCAGGGGATGCCGCGTTCAGTCGAACGCCTTCAGGTACCCGGAACCGGCGATCGTCCGCAGCAGCGGGTCCACGATCCTGACGTTGCCGGCGACCAGCTGCCGGCCCTGGGCGGCGCCGGCGACATTGAGCGGGCCCATCGGGGCGCCGCGGAAGTCGCACACCCGGCCGCCGGCCTCGCGCACCATCAGTGCGCCGGCCGCGACGTCCCAGGCCTGCACGCCGGCCTCGAAGTAGGCGTCCACGCGCCCGGCGGCGACCCAGGCCAGGTCGAGCGCGGCCGAGCCGGTGCGGCGGATGTCCTCGGCGGACACGAGCAGCTGGCGGACGCATTCGAGCTGGGCGTCGGCGCGCTTGCGCTCGCGCGGCGGGAAGCCGGTGACGATGACCGCGCCCTCCAGGTCTTTGCGCTCGGCCACCCGGATGCGCTTGCCGTTGAGCACGGCCCCGGAGCCGCGGCTGGCGATGAACAGCTCGTTGCGCAGCGGGTCGAAGACCACGCCGTGGACCGGCTCGGGGCCTTCGCACAGCGCGATCGAGACGCACCAGTGGGGCAGGCCGCGCAGGTAGTTGCTGGTGCCGTCGAGCGGATCGATCACCCAGGTGTAGCGGCTGGCGCCGCGCCGGCCCTTCCTCGCGCCGCCTTCCTCGCCGAGGATGGCGTAGTCGGGGTTGGCGCGGTGCAGCTCTCGGATGATGGCCTCCTCGGCCAGGGCGTCGACCTCGCTGGCGTAGTCCTGGCGGCCCTTCTCGACCACGTTCAGCGCCTCGAGCCGGGTCATGTGGCGGAGCAGGACATTGCCGCCGGCGCGGGCTGCCTTGACCATGACATTGACGGCAGGTTGGAGCATCGCGTCGGTCTCCGGGCGCTGGCGAAGGTCGGCAGGGAAAAGAACGGTCCGGCGCGATGGCCGGCTATACAGTTTAACATCGTGGGCATGGACCCGACCTTCCCCGTCGCCGGCCGGATCCGCGTGGTGCTGGTCGGCACGCAGCACCCGGGCAACATCGGCTCGGCGGCCCGCGCCATGAAGACCATGGGGCTGCACCGGCTGGTGCTGGTGGCGCCCCGCCATTTCCCGCACCCGGAGGCCGACGCCCTGGCCGCGGGCGCGCGCGACCTGCTGGAGACCGCCGAGGTCCACGGCTCGCTGGCCGGTGCCGTGGCCGATTGCGGCCTGGTGGTGGGCTGCACGGCGCGGCCGCGCCGGATCGCGATGGACGAACACGGGCCGCGCGATGCCGCCCTGCGCCTCGTCGGCGAAGCCCGGCGCGGGGTCGAGGTGGCGGTGGTCTTCGGCCGCGAGCGTACCGGGCTGGAGAACGGCGAGCTGCAGCTGTGCCATGCCGCGGTGACCATCCCCGCGAATCCGGGCTACAGCTCGCTCAACCTCGCCGCGGCGGTGCAGGTGCTGGCCTACGAGCTGCGCATGACGTTCCTGGCCGGCGGGGAGGCATCCACCGGGGAGCGGCCGGCTCCGCCGGACGACCTGCCGGCCAGCCACGCCGAGATGGAAGGGTTCTTCGGCCAGCTGGCCGAGGTCCTGGACGCCATCGACTTCCACAAGGGGCGTGCCCCGGAAGTGGCCATGCACAAGCTGCGGCGGGTGTTCCTGCGGGCCTCGCCCGACACGCGCGAGGTCAGGCTGCTGCGGGGAGTGCTTGCCGACATGCAGCGCGTGGCGCGCCTGGCGGGGCAGGCGGGCGACGGGGGCACCGTCGGTGGCGGGGAAAGGGAAACCTGATTCCCGGTCTGGAAACGCGCATGTTCCGGGAAGCTGATATTTCGGCTAGTCTCGCCCCGTCCGTGACCACGACCCGGCCCTCCAGCTTGAGAGCGATCCTTGCCTGCATCCACGCCGCCCTCGCCATCCTGGCGTGCTGCTGGATGACGCCCATGCAGGCCAGGGCTGCCGATGGCCAGGTCCTCGTCCTCGGGCGGATCAGCGACGACCCGAAGGAACATTACGAACAGCTCAAGCCGCTGCTCGACTACGTGGTGCCGCGGCTGGCCGACGTCGGCATCCGCGAGGGGCGGATCCTGATGGCGCGGGACGCCCAGCAGATGACGAGCTACCTGCGCCGCGGCCGCGTGGACTGGGTGACCGAGACCACGGCCGCGGCCGTGCTGCTGCAGCAGCGCGCCGGGGCCGAACCGCTGCTGCTGACCGAGCGTGACGGGGTCAGCTCCTACCACACGGTCTACCTCGTGCACCGCGACAGCGGCATCACCTCGCTGGCCGACCTGCGCGGCCGCAGCATCGCCTTCCAGAACCGCTCCTCGACCAGCGCCTACTACGTGCCGGCCACGGAACTGCTGGGGCTCGGCCTGTCGATGGAGATCCTGCTGTCGCCGATGGACCGCCCGGCGTCCGATTCGGTCGGATACGTGTTCGCGCGCTCCGGGCTGAACATCTCGTCCTGGGTGCACAAGCGGCTGGTCGACGCGGGCGCGATGAGCAACCTCGACTGGCAGGACGAGCGCAAGGTGCCCGGGTCGTACAGGCGCGACCTGGTCGTGATCCGGGAGTCGCCGCCCTATCCGCGGGCGCTGGAGCTGGTGCGGAAGGACCTCGATCCCAGGGTCAAGCAGCGCCTGCGCGAGGTGCTGCTCCAGGCGGCGGAGGATCCCGACGGGCGCGAGGCCTTGCTCAGTTTCTTCAGGACCACGCGGTTCCTGCCCCTGGACGGTGACAGCGCGCATTCGCTGGAGCAGCTGCGCAGGGGCGTGATGCAGGTCGTGGCGGAGCTGGAATGAACCTGCGCTACGGGCTACGGGCGAAGTTCGCGCTGCTGGCCGGGGTCGTGGTCCTGGTGTTGCTGGCGATCAGCGTGTCCCTGCTGCGGCGCGAGGATGCCACCCACCGCGAGGTGCAGGTGCTCAGCCGCGAGTCCATGCACGAGCTGGCCTTCAGGCGCCTGCAGTCCCACGGGCGCAGCTCGGTGATGCAGGCGGCCGACATCCTGGTCAACCCGCTGTACTACTTCGACCTGGAGGCGATCGGCGGCATCGTGCGCAACCACCTGCGCCAGCCGGACGTGGCGTACGCCATCGTCTACGACGCCGAGGGGCGGGTGGTCCACGATGGCAGCCGCGACATCGCCACCTACGGCCAGCCGATGAACGACCCGCTGGCCTACGAGGTGCTGCAGGCCAACGACGTGCACGTGCAGACCGACGAGGGCCTGCTCGACATCTCGGTCCCGATCCGGATCGGCGACGAGCGGCTGGGCGGGTTCCGGGTCGGTTATTCGCTGGCCACCGTGAAGGCGGACGAGGACCGCATCGGCACGGTGCTCGGCGAACGCCTCGACGACGTCAGCCGGCGCCACAAGGTCTGGGTCGGGACGCTGCTGGCGCTGATGGCCGGCATGGTCGCGGTTCTGGCGATGTACCTGCAGCGGTCCGTGGTCGGGCCGATCCGCGCGCTCGCGGACGCGGCGCGCAGGATCGAGGCCGGCGACTACGAGGCCGACGTCCCCGCCAGCGGCCGGCGCGACGAGATCGGCGACCTGGTCCGCTCCTTCGCGCACATGCGCGACAGCATCGCGCGGCACAGCCGCGAGGTGCGGCGCATGGCCTACACCGACACCCTGACCGGGCTGGCCAACCGGCTGTCCTTCCGCGAGACCCTGGACCAGCGGCTGTTCGAGGCCAGCGGCGCGGCGCGGCAGCTGGCGCTGCTGTTCGCCGACATCGACGACTTCAAGCGGGTCAACGACACCATCGGCCACGACGCCGGCGACGAGGTGCTGATGCAGTTCGCCGCGCGCATGCGCGACGTGCTCGACCGCCACGTCGGCAAGGACACGGTGCTGGCCCGGTTCGGCGGCGACGAGTTCGTGATCCTGCTGGAGGCGCCGGAGGACGGCACCGGCATGCGCGACGCGGCGGCGGAGCTCGCGGCCGCGCTGGTCGAGGAGCTCGGGCGGCCGATCATGGTGCACGGCCGCCACGTGTTCCTCGGCATCTCGATCGGCATCAGCCTGTCCCCCGACGACGCCTCGAACGCCTCGGCGCTGATGAAGAACGGCGACATCGCCATGTACCAGGCGAAGGTGGCCGGCAAGAACTGCTACCGCTTCTACAGCCGGGCGATGGACCAGGCGGTGGAGCGCCGGGTGCGGATGGAGCAGGACCTGCGTGGCGCCTGGGAACGCGGCGAGCTCAGCCTGGCCTACCAGCCCGTGTTCCGCCTTTCCGACGGCAAGCTCGCAGGCGCCGAGGCGCTGCTGCGCTGGAACCATCCCCAGCAGGGCTACGTGTCGCCGTCGTTGTTCATCGACGTGGCCGAGCAGAGCGGCCTGATCGAGACCATCGGCCCGCAGGTGCTGCGCGCGGCCTGCTTCGACCTGCGCCGCTGGCAGCGCGACTTCCCGGCGGCGCGTGACCTGTTCGTCGCGGTCAACGTCTCGCCCCGGCAGCTGCGCGCGGGTGACCTGTCGGCGCAGGTGGAGTCGGTGCTGCGCGAGACCGGACTTGCGCCCCAGCACCTGCACATCGAGCTGACCGAGACCGCGGTGATCGGCGACGAGGCGCGGGTGAGCGCGTTGCTGTCGCGGCTGCGCGAGGCCGGGGTCAAGGTCTGGCTGGACGACTTCGGCACCGGCTTCTCCGGCCTGAGCCACCTGCGCCGCGTGCCGGTGGACGGCGTCAAGATCGACCGCAGCTTCGTCGCCGACGTGCTGCGCGACCCGGACGACCTGGCGCTGACCACCGCGATCATCGCGATGGCCCATTCGCTGGGCATCGAGGTGGTCGCGGAGGGCGTGGAGAAGGAAGGCCAGTACACGATCCTGCGCGAGCGCGGCTGCGACCTGGCGCAGGGCTTCTGGCTCGGTCACCCGATGGCCGCGCGCGACTTCGCCAGCCTGCTGGTGTAGGGGCGGCCCCTAGGACAGCAGCTGGCCGAGCCACTTCGTCGCGGCCGCGGCCAGCGCGCCGCTGAGCACGCCGAAGAAGACGATCGCGGCGATCCCGGCGATCCAGCTCAGCAGCATCAGCAGGCCGTCGCGTTCCAGCAGCGCCAGCGCGTAGGCGAGCAGCAGAACCCCGAAGACGTAGTTGGTGAACGGGATCGGCAGCGCCAGCAGGATGCCGAGCAGCACCAGCAGCAGCCCGGTGAACATGGCTGCGGCGCGGTTGTCGAGCAGGAAGGTCAGGCGCGGCCGCACCAGGTGCTCCAGGCGCGACAGCCACGGCGCCAGGACCCGGTCGAACGCCTGCATGGTCGCGCGCCGCGGGCCGCGCCGGGCGACGAAACGCGGCAGCCAGGGCTTGCGCAGGCCCAGCAGCAGCTGCACGCCGACCAGCACCGTCAGCGGCCCGCCGACCGCCCCGCCGACGCCGGGCACCGGGATGAAGGCGGGCAGGGTGGCGAGGAACAGCATCATGCCGAACACCTGCCGGCCGAGCCCGGCGAGGATATCGCCCAACTGGAGTACTTCCCCGGGGTCGCCTTCCGCGAGCCGGTCCAGCAGCGCGCGGGTGCCGGCCTCGCCGTCCCCGCGGCGGCGCAGGCGCCAGCGCGGCCGGGACCCGTCAGGCGTCGTCATCGGCGGCATCATCCTTCCTTGCCAGCCGTTGCAGCAGCAGCTTGTCCACACGCGGGCCGTCCAGGTCGACCACCTCGATCCGCCAGCCGTCCCAGTCGAAGTGCTCGCCCACCGCCGGGATCCGCCCGAAGTGCGCGATCACCATGCCGGCGGCGGTGTGGAATTCGTGTTCGTCCTCGCCGGGCAGGGCGCCGCCGCCCAGCAGCTCACGGGTGGTTTCCACGGAGATCCCGCCGTCCACCAGCAGCGAACCATCCTCGCGGGTGGTGACGAGCGGGATCGCGTCGTGCCCCTCGCTGCCCTGGTTGCGGCCGATCACCGCCTCCAGCACGTCGTTCACGGTGACCAGGCCGGTGACGTCACCGTATTCGTCCACCACCAGCGCCAGCGACTGCTGCTCCTCGCGCAGGATCTCCAGGAGCTTCAGCGCCGGGGTGGACTCGGACACGAACAGCGGCTCGCGCAGGTCCCTGAACAGGTCGAACCCGGGTTCGTGAAGCCTGTCGACCAGCGACTTGACCTCGAGCACGCCGACCACGTCGCTGTCGCTGCCGCGGTACACGGGGTAGCGCGAGAAGGGGGTCTCGCGCATGACCGCGAGGTTCTCCTCGAGGCTTTCGGACACGTCCAGCCAGGCGATGCGTACGCGCGGGGTCATCAGGCTGGCGGCGGTGCGGTCGCCCAGCCGCATCACCCGGTTCATCATGTTGAGTTCGTCGTCGTCGATCACGCCCTGCTCGTGGCTTTCGCTCACCAGCAGGCGGAGTTCTTCCTCGGTGACCCGGCCGGCCTCGGTCTGGTCCAGGCGCAGCAGCTTCAGCAGGCCGCGCACGGTGACGCTGAGCAGCCAGACCGCCGGGTAGGCGATCCGTGACAGCCAGTGCATGGGCAGGGCGATCAGGCTGGCCAGCCGCTCCGGCGCCAGCAGCGCCAGGCGCTTGGGCACCAGTTCGCCGAGCACGATGCTGAAGTAGGTGATCAGGCCCACGGCCAGCACCTTGCCCACGGTCGAGGCGTAGTCCCCGAGGAAGGGCAGGCGCTCGCCGAGGATGGCGCCGATCATCTCGCCCAGCGCGTCGCCGCCGAGCATGCCGGTGAGGATGGTGAGCAGGCTGATGCCCACCTGGACGGTGGACAGGAAGCGCTCGGGGTTGCGGGCCAGTTCCAGTGCCCTGGCCGAGGCCCGGCTGTCCCGTGCCATCCGCTTCAGGCGCGGCTTGCGCGCCGTGACCACCGACATCTCCGACAGGGCGAAGAAGGCGTTGCAGGCGATCAGGAGGAGGACGACGGCAAAAAGCTCAAACACCGCGGCGTCCTCCGTTCAGGGGGCTGCCGACGGCGGTCGGCAGGCCGGGAGCGCGGGCGGGGGACGGGGGGGAGGGCGGTGGTCGGGAGTCGTCGTCCATGGGGCGGCGGCGCGTGGTTCCGGCGCGGGGGGCATGATAGCAGGTCGCCCCGGGCCCCCCCCCGATGGCCGCGTCCGGCGGGCCGGTTGGCGGTGAGGGGGGGCGAACCGTCATAATTTGCGCCGCGCCGCCGGTCCCGGGACGGCGAGGGTGACCCATGTTCTCTCTGCAGACCATCTTCGGCCAGGGCAACCAGTTCTACACGCTGCTGGAGGAGGCGGCCGAGGCCGCCTACGACAGCGCCAGGGCCCTGCATGCCATGCTCCGCGAGGCCGACCGCCAGCCGGCGCTGGACGCCTTCAAGCTCGCCCGCCAGCGCGAGCGCGAGGCCTCGGACAAGATCAGCCAGGCGCTGGTGGACAGCTTCATCACCCCGATCGAGCGGGAGGACATCGAGGCGCTGGGGGCGGCCCTTTACAAGATCCCCAAGCAGATCGAGAAGTTCGCCGACCGCTACGCGCTGGCCGTGCAGCACCTCGAGCACATCGACTTCGCGCCGCGCGCGGCCATGCTGGAGCAGGCCGCCGGTGTGGTCGTGGAGATGGTCCGCCAGCTCCGGCACATGAAGCTGGAGCCGATGAAGAAGCTCAACGACCAGCTGCGGGCGCTGGAGAACGAGGCCGACCGGCTGATGCTGGAGCTGTACCGCGACATCTACTCCGGCAAGCTCGACCCGCTGCAGATGTTCCTGCTCAAGGAGTTCTTCGAGATCCTCGAGAAGGCCATCGACCGCTGCCGCGAGGCCGGCGTGGTCGCCTACGAAATCGTGCTGAAGAACTCGTAAGAGGGCGGGGACGATGCTGACCCTCGTCCTGCTCGTGGTGGCCACCGCGCTGGTGTTCGAGTACATCAACGGCTTCCACGACACCGCCAACTCGATCGCGACCGTGGTCGCGACCAAGGTGCTGACGCCGGTGCAGGCGGTGGGGATGGCGGCGGTCATGAACCTGGTCGGCGCGCTGTCGGGGACCGCGGTCGCCAGGACCATCTCCTCGGGCCTGATCGATTCGGGCGCGGTCGAGGTCGGTTCCATGCTGATCCTGTGCGCGCTGCTCGGGGCGATCGTCTGGAACCTGATCACCTGGTGGCTGGGCCTGCCGTCCTCGTCCTCGCACGCGCTGATCGGCGGCCTGATCGGCGCCGCGCTCGCCGCGGCCAACGGCGACTTCGGCGTGGTGATCTGGTCCGAGCCCGCCGAGCCGCTCTTCCGCAGCGCGGGCGTGGTATGGAAGGTCCTCGTGCCCATGGTCAGCTCGCCGGTGCTGGGCTTCGTGGCCGGCTTCCTGATGATGGGCCTGCTGTTCTTCGTCATCTCGATGATGGCACGCGCCGGCGGCGTGCTGGCGCGGCTGGCCCGGCCGCGCTGGGTCAACAGCCTGTTCGGCAAGGCGCAGATCCTCAGTGCCGCCGGCATGGGCTTCGCCCACGGCATGAACGACGCGCAGAAGACCATGGGCATCGTCGCGCTGACCCTGGTCAGCGCCCAGGCCGCCGGCACCCTCGACGACCTTCCGTCGTGGCTGGCGTTCCTGCACCCGTCCGACGCCGCGCTGGCGCACGGCGATATCGACACCTGGATCAAGGTCACCTGCGCGCTGGTGATGGCGGCCGGCACCGCGGCCGGTGGCTGGCGGATCGTCAAGACCCTCGGCCACAAGCTGGTCAAGCTGCACCCGATCCACGGTTTCGCCGCCGAGACCAGCGCTGCCTCGGTGATCATGGCCGCCTCGCACCTGGGCATCCCGGTCTCGACCACCCACAACATCTCCTCGGCGATCATGGGCGTGGGCACGGCCAAGCGCCTGAACGCGATCAAGTGGAGCGTGGTGCACCGGATGGTCTGGGCCTGGATCCTGACCATCCCGATGTCGGGCCTGATCGCGTACCTGCTGTACCGCGCCGCCCGCGGCTTCGGCTGGGCGTGAGGAAGCGGGAACCGGCCTGGCGGCCTAGAGCAGGTCGCCGTCGGCGGTGAGCACGCGTTCGAGGCGGTCGCCCATGCCGCCGATCTCCAGGACCAGGCGGCCGACCTCGGCGGCGTCGAGGCTGTCGTAGGGGCGGTTCTCGCACAGCTGCAGGTAGGGCACGCCGTCCAGTTCGCCCACGGCGAGATAGCCCACCCGCGAGTTCCAGTTGAAGGCGAGGGCGCGCCGGGCGTCGATGCCGGTGATCGGCGCGACCACGGTGCTCACGCGCAGGTAGTTGCGGCCGTCGTCGCCCTGCAGCTCCGACAGGAAGATGGACTGGTGGCGGCGGCCGCCGTCGAACGACAGTTCCACGCAGACGACGTAGGGTTCCTGCATGGTGACCCGGAAGCCGCCGGTGGCGAGGAAACCGCGGAGCTGCTCGAAATTCTGCATGTGCCCGGGAACCGGAACCGCCCGGAGGGGTATCCTAGCCGTCGATGGCCGATCTGTCTGCCGAAGCCCGCATCCTGGCGGCGATCCGTGACGTGCCGCACGGCCAGGTGGCCGGCTATGGCCAGATCGCGCACCGCGCGGGGCTGCCCGGGCGGGCACGGCTGGTGGCGCGTATCCTGGCCCGCTCCGGCGACCCGGACCTGCCGTGGCACCGGATCCTGCGCAGCGACGGCCGCATCGCCTTTCCGCCGGGCTCGGAGGGCTTTTGCGAGCAGGTGTGCCGGTTGCGCGCGGAGGGCGTGGCGGTGGAGAACGGCCGGGTGCGGATGCGGCGCGCGGACGTCGATCTGGACGCCCTGCTGTGGGGGCCGGACGGTGGCTGAGCGGTCCGGCCGGGAAAGTCTGTCCTGTGCCGCGGGCGGGCCGCCGCGGCGCCGGCCGGTATGATGGGCGCCTGTGCAGGAGCGCCGATGTTCACCCATATCCCCCCCGTCACCAAGGGCCTGCTGATCGCCAACGGCTTCGTGTTCGTGCTGCAGGCCTTCATGGCCCCGCTGCTGCGCGGGCTGATGCTGTGGCCGGTGCTGCCGCCGGAACTGGCGCCTTACGCGCCGGGCTTCATGCCGTGGCAGCTGCTCACCTACGGCTTCATGCATGGCAACCTCACGCACCTGCTGTTCAACATGCTGGCGCTGTTCATGTTCGGCGCGCAGCTCGAATACGTGTGGGGGCAGCGCCGGTTCCTGGCCTACTACCTCGTCTGCGTGGTCGGCGCCGGCCTGTGCCAGCTGCTGGTGGTGTCATGGGGCGTGCGCAGCGGCGGCATGCCCTTCCCGACGGTGGGCGCTTCCGGCGGCGTGTTCGGCCTGCTGCTGGCCTACGGCATGCTGTTCCCGAACCAGCGGGTGATGCTGCTGATCCCGCCGGTGCCGATGAGGGCTCGGACCCTGGTGATCGTGTACGGCGTGATCGAGCTGGTGCTGGGCATCACCGGCACGCAGTCCGGCGTGGCGCACTTCGCGCACCTGGGCGGGATGCTGTTCGGCTGGCTGCTGATCCGCTACTGGCGCGGGCTGCCGCCGTTCGGCGGCGGCCGCCCGCGCGGGCCGCGCGTCATGCGCCTGTGAGCCCCGGCGCGCGGGCGCAGGGCGGTCAGCGCCAGATCGCGACCTGCTCCTCCGGCTTGCGCGCCATCGGTTCGCCGGCCTTGCAGCCGAAGGTCGCGGCGAATGCCGGATGGTTGGCCAGCGGGCCGTTGGTCCGCCACTGCCCCGGCGCGTGCACCGAGGTCGTCGCGTTGATGGCGGCCACGTCCGCCGACCATTGCTGGCGCCACAGCCCCGCCCAGCCGCGGAAGAAGGCCTGCCGGCCTTCGGCGGGCAGTTCCGGATGGGCCGTGACCAGCGCGTCCCAGGACAGTTCGATCGCGGCCAGGTCGGCGGCGTTCTCGTCGCGGGTGATGGTGCCGTTGACCCGGGTGCCGGGCAGGCCCGGGTAGTCGTAGGCGTCGTACTGCGCCACCAGCGGGTAGGTACGCTCCATCCACGCCGCCTCGTCGGTGTTGTTCCACCACGTGCGCACGGTGCCGGAGGCATCGACCAGCCTGCCCTTGGTGTCGATGCTGCGCGACAGCTCGTGCGCGACCAGGGCGCCGAAGGTGCCGTAGTGCATGGCCGGGTCGCCCGCCATGTCGAGCACCGGGGGCTGCAGCGCGGCCGCGGTGACGATCAGCCGGTTCTGGGCGATGTCGTAGGCCAGCGCCGGCTGCTGCGGCAGCACGTCCCAGCGGCGGCCGGCGTTGCCGCGGCCGATGCGCCTCATCTCCTCGCGGTGGTGCCAGGTCGAGGCGATCAGCATGTTGCTGCCGAAGCTGCCGCGGCCCATCGGCTGCACCGTGTAGTCGATGTTGCGGCGCGGCTCGCCGATCTCGATCTTCAGCTTGGCGAGCTTGGCCCGGGCTTCCTGCTTCGATTCCGGCGTCATCCAGTCGATGCGCTCGAGCGCGCGGGCCAGCGCGTCGCGCACGTTGGCGGCGATCTCTTCGGCGCGGGAGCGGGTGGCCCCGGGCAGGTAGCGGGCGACGTACTCGCGCGCCAGCATCGGGCCGGCGGCGCGGTTGATCGCCGCCAGCACCTGCACGTCGCGCGGCGGCGGCGCCTGTTCGCCGCGCAGCACGCGGCCGTGGAACTCGAACTCCGCGTCGCGGAAGCTCTTCGACAGGTACGGCGCCATCGCGTTGCCGATGTGGAAGCGCAGGTAGGCCTTCCACTGCTCCGGCTTGAGCGAGCCCACCAGCGTGTCGAGCTGCGTGAACAGTTCCGGGTTGGCCAGCGAGACCCGGTCGTCGCTCACGCCCTGGGCCTTGAGGAAATCGCCCAGCTGCAGTCGCTTGTAGCGCTTGGCAAGCTCGGCGACCGGGACCGGGGCGTAGTTCTGGCGCGGGTCGCGCAGCGTCTCGATCGGCCTGGAGGCACGGGCGATCCGCGTTTCCAGGTCGAACACGAACTGCGTTTCCGCCTCCAGGCGCTCCTGCGGGGTGCCGGTCAGGAGCAGGATCCTGCGCACGTAGTCCGCGTAGCGGGACAGCACCTCCCGGGTCCTGGCGTCGTCGCGCGTGTAGTACGCCGGGTCGGGCAGCGTCAGGCCGCCCTGCGAGAAGTAGCCGATGTGGCGCTCGAGCTCGTCGAGGTCGACGTCGGCGGTGAAGTTGAAGGCGACCGGAATGCCGACCTGGTGCAGTGCGGCGATGGCCGGGGCGATGTCGCGGCTGCGCCGGATCGCGTCGATGCGGGACAGCAGCGGCGCGATCGGGTTGGCGCCGTCACGCTCGACCGCGGCCTCGTCGAGCCCGCTGGCCCAGAAGTCGCCGAGCAGGCGCTGCACGTCGTTCTGTGGCGCGCGCATCGCCCCGTCGAGCAGCTCGCGCTGCTGCTGGATGGCCAGCGTCTGCAGCCCGGCCAGCGCGCTCACCGAACCGGAACCGGAGACGGTGTTCGCGGCGAGCCAGTCCTTGTTGACGAAGCTGTAGAAGTCCGTGCAGGCGGTCGGGCCGGGCGGCGGCTTGGGCGCGGAGCGGCGGCGCTGGGCGCCGGCGTCCGTGGCGGTGAAGGTGAGGGCCAGGCCGAGGGTGAGGGCAATGACCAGCGGCTTCGCTTGCATCTTGGACTCCATGTCACGGGTCGCGGGATTCTAGCAACCGCGCCCGGGCCCCCGTCGCGATGACAGTCACGCCGGCGCGCCCCCCCCGGCGACCCCGTTCATCTTCCGCGGAAAAGGAAAGGCCCGGCGCGTGGCCGGGCCTTTCCGGAAGGCGCGGGAGGCGCGGGGGGCTTACCAGATGACCACCTGGCGATCGCCGTCGCGCACCATCGCGTCCCCCGGCTTGCAGCTGAACGCGGCCGCGAACGCCGGCAGGTTCGAGGGCGCGCCGATCGCGCGGAACGGCGCCAGCGCGTGCTCGTCGGTGACCAGGCGCTTGCTCAGCTCCTCCGGCGTGAAGTTGCGGCGCCACACCGTGGCCCAGCTCAGGAAGAAGCGCTGGTCGCGGGTCAGGCCGTCGGTCATCGGGTCCGGGGTGCCTGCGGTGGCCTTCTTCATCGCGTCGTAGGCCGTGGCCAGGCCGCCCAGGTCGGCGATGTTCTCGCCGAGGGTGTGCAGGCCGTCGAGGTGGCGGCCGTCCTCGACCTGGTAGGCGTTGAACTGCTCGACCAGCTTGCCGGTGCGCGCGCGGAAGCGCTCGAGGTCTTCGTGCGTCCACCAGCCCGGGTCGGGCAGGAACCTGCCCTGGGCGTCGAAGCGGCTGCCCTGGTCGTCGTAGCCGTGGGTCATCTCGTGGCCGATCACCGCGCCGATGCCGCCGTAGTTGATCTCGTCGGTGGCGTCGGGGTCGAAGAACGGCGGCTGCAGGATCGCGGCCGGGAACGTCAGCTGGTTGGTGAGCGGGTTGTAGGAGGCGTTCACCGTCTGCGGGTGCATGCCCCACTCGCTGCGGTCAACCGGCTGGCCGATCTTGGAGATGTCCCACTTGTAGTTGAACTCCATCGCCGCCAGCACGTTGCCGAGGTAGCTGTCGCGGCCGGTGGCCAGGCCGGTCCAGTCGCGCCACTTGTCCGGGTAGCCGATGCGCGGTTCGAACGTGGCCAGCTTCTCGAGCGCGCGGGTCTTGGTCTCGTCGCTCATCCACTCGAGGTTCTCGATGCGTGCCTTCAGCGCCTCGCCCAGGTTGGCGACGAGGACCTCCATCTTCTGCTTCGACTCGGGCGGGAACGCCACCTGCACGTACAGCTGGCCCATGGCCTCGCCGACCTGGCGGTTGATGGTGCCGAGCACCCGCTTCCAGCGCGGCTTCATCTCCTTCTGGCCGGCGAGGGTGCGGTTGTGGAACTCGTAGTGCTGCCGCGCGAAGTCGTCGGACAGATAGGGCGAGGCGCCGTCGACCACGTGGAAGCGCAGGTAGGCCTTCCACTGCTCGAGCGGGACGTCCTCGAACATGCGGTTGACCTCGCGGAAGAAGTCGGGGACCGAGACCGAGAAGACCTCGGGCTTCGGGATGCCCTGGGCGGCGAAGAACTCCGTCCAGGAGAAGTTCGGGGTGAGCGCGTCGGCCTCCTCCACGCTCATCGGGTTGTAGTACAGCGACACGTCGCGCGAGAACTCGGCGCGCGACTTCGACACCTTCGCCAGCCGCGTCTCGAACGCCAGCACCTGCTTCGCCTGCTCGGTCGCCGCCCCGGCGGGAACCCCGGACAGCTCGAGCACCTTCGCGACGTGCGCGACGTAGGCGTCGCGGATGTCCTGCTTGGCGGGATCGGTGTAGTACGGGGTGTCGGGCAGGCCGAAGCCGCTCTGGGCAGTGACGGCGATGTTGATCGACGGGTTCTGGAAGTCCGGCATCGAGCCGATGCCGAGCAGGAAGCCCTGGCCCCTGGCCGCGGTCTCGCGCAGCCAGGCTGCGAGGCCGGCGGTGTCGGAGATGGCGTCGATCGAGGCCAGCGTGTCGGCCAGCGGCGCGATGCCCTGGGCGTTGATCTTCGCCTCGTCCATGCCGGTCGCCCAGAAGTCGCCGATGATCTTCTCCACGCCGGTGGCGGCAGCGTCGGCGGCGACCTGCTCGGCCAGCTGCTGCTGGACCGCGGTGGAACGCTCGTCGAGCATCTCGAAGGCGCCCCAGCTGGTGCGGTCGGCGGGCACCGGGTTGACGGCGAGGAACTTCGCGTTGGCGTAGCCGCCGAAGTCGTTGCAGGCGTCCTTCGTGGTGTCGAGGTCCTCGACCCGGAAACGGTTGACCGGGGGCAGGCGGCTCTCGTCGAGGCTCAGCGCCTTCGGCGCGCCGGTCCCGGCCTCGCCGGCTTCGCGGTTGCAGGCCGTCAGGGCGAGGGAGACGGCGGCGGACAGCAGCAGGATTCTGGGAAGGGTTTTCACGAAAGACTCCATGTGAAGCGGCGACGGAAGGCCGCGCGGTGGCCGCACTCTACGCCCGCGGCCCCGGCCGGGGGAATGCTGGAGGTCATGCCGGACCCCTCCCGCCCGGCCGGCCCCGGCGTGCCAGAATGCCGCCAGGATCCCGGGAGGTCGGTCATGCGCGTGCATTTCCATGGGGCGGCGGGGGAGGTCACCGGCTCGATGCACCTGGTCGAGGCCGCGGGGCGGAGGATCCTGCTGGACTGCGGGATGATCCAGGGCGGGCGCGAGACCGAACTGCGCAACTTCGAGCCGTTCCCGTTCGATCCCGCCGGGATCGACGCGCTGGTGGTGAGCCACGCCCACCTCGACCACATCGGGCGCATCCCGCGCCTGGTCTGGCAGGGCTTCCGCGGGCCGGTGTTCATCCAGCGCGCAGGCGCCGAGCTGCTGCCGGTGATGCTGCTGGACGCCGCCTCGCTGGCCGAGCATGACGCCGAACGCGAGAACCGCAGGCGGAAGCCCGGGCAGCCGGAGGCCATGCCGCTGTTCACCCGCGAGGACGTGCGCGATGTCATCCCGCTGCTGCGGCCGCTGCCGTACGGCGCGCGCACGCAGGTCCTGCCCGGCGTGGAGATCGCCTTCCGCGACGCCGGCCACATCCTCGGCTCGTCCATCGTCGAGCTGTGGGCGGACGGGCGCAAGCTGGTGTACTCCGGCGACCTCGGCCCGCACGGCACGCCCATCCTGCGCGACCCCGAGCCCGTGCACGAGGCCGACCTGGTGCTGATGGAATCCACCTATGGCGACCGCAACCACCGGGACCGCCTCGATACCGTGCGCGAGTTCGACACGATCCTCGACCAGGCCTGGCGGGAGCGTGGCAAGGTGCTGATCCCGGCATTCGCGGTCGGGCGCACGCAGGAACTGCTCTACTGGTTCGCGAAGTACTGGGACGAGTGGAAGCTCTCGCGCTGGCGCATCTTCCTCGACAGCCCGATGGCGGCGAGCGTGGTCGACGTGTACCGCCGCAACCACGGGCTGTTCGACGAGGAGGCGCGCGCGCTGTGGGAACGGAAGCCGAACCCGTTCCAGTTGCCGAACCTGCACATCACCGAGACGACCGGGGAATCGATGGCAATCAACCGCATCGAAAACGGGGCCATCGTCATCGCAGGCAGCGGGATGGCCAACGGAGGCCGCATCCTGCACCACTTCCGGCACGCCATCGGGCGCAGCAGCACGCACATCGTGTTCGTCGGCTACCAGTCGGAAGGCACGCTCGGCCGTCGCCTGGTCGATGGGGCCACCTCGGTCCGCATCCATGGCGAGGACTACCGGGTCAACGCCCGCATCCATACGGTCGGGGGCCTGTCCGCGCATGCCGGCCGCGACGGGCTGCTGGACTGGTACGGCCATTTCCGGGGCCGGCCGCCGCTGGCGCTGGTGCACGGCGAGGACCGCGCGCGCGAGCCGCTCGCGGCGGAGATCCGCAGGCGCTTCGGCGTGGAATCCGTGCTGACCCGGCCGGGGATGGTGCTGGAGGCCTGAGCGCACGCCGGGGATGACTTGCGGCACCCCGGCCAGCCGCATGGGAGCCGCCCGGACCGTCACAGTTGGCATCCATCCCACGTCGTGGGGCTGTGCGACACCACGGGAGAAAGAAACGAATGCTCACGATCCGTGACCTGTGCAAGACCTACGCCAATGGCGTGCAGGCGCTCAACCACGTCAACCTCGACATCCCGAAGGGGATGTTCGGCCTGCTTGGGCCCAACGGCGCCGGCAAGTCGTCGCTGATGCGCACCCTGGCCACGCTGCAGGAGGCCGACGGCGGCAGCGTGACCCTCGAGGGCGCCGACGGCGGCACCATCGACGTGCTGCGGGAGAAGGAGGCCGTGCGCCGGCAGCTGGGCTACCTGCCGCAGGACTTCGGCGTCTATCCCAAGGTCAGCGCGGAGGAGCTGCTGGACCACTTCGCCGTGCTGAAGGGCCTGACCCGGCGCCGGGAACGACACGAGGTGGTCGAGGGCCTGCTGCGCCAGGTCAACCTGTGGGAAGTGCGCAAGCGCAAGCTCGGTGGCTTCTCGGGCGGCATGCGCCAGCGCTTCGGCATCGCCCAGGCGCTGCTGGGCAACCCGCGTCTGGTGATCGTGGACGAGCCCACTGCCGGCCTCGACCCGGAGGAGCGCAACCGGTTCCTCAACCTGCTGGCCGACATCGGCGAGGACGTGGCGGTGATCCTGTCCACGCACATCGTCGAGGACGTGACCGACCTGTGCCCGGCGATGGCGATCATGAACCGTGGCCAGGTGCTGCTGACCGGGCGGCCCGCGGACGCCATCGCCGCGCTCGACGGGCAGGTCTGGCGCAGGCAGGTGACCAAGGAATCGCTGCCGCGTTACGAGGCGGAATTCACCGTGCTCTCGACCCGCCTGGTCGCCGGCCAGCCGGTGATCCACGTGTTCAGCCAGGACCGCCCGGAAGAGGGCTTCGAGCGCATCGCCCCCGACCTGGAGGACGTTTACTTCCAGCGCCTGCGCCTGCAGCGCCGGGCCGCGTGAGGTGGCGCACATGATGTTCGAGTTCTTCCGCTTCGAGCTGCGCGAGCAGCTGCGATCCCCGCTGCTGTGGTTCCTCGCCGGGCTGTTCGCACTCATGGGATTCGGGGCCGCCGCCAGCGACGCGGTCCAGATCGGCGGCAGCATCGGCAACGTGTACCGGAACGCGCCGATCGTGGTCGCGCAGTGGATGACCGTGTTCACGCTGCTGGGCATGCTGATCGTGCCGATCTTCGTCAGCAATGCCCTGCTGCGCGATTTCGAGCTGGGCACGGCGGAGTTGTTCTTCGCCAGCCCGATCCGCCGCCGCGACTATCTCGCCGGGCGGCTGGCGGCGGCCCTGTCCGCCGCCATCGTGGTCTACGCGGTGGTCGCGCTGGGCATCTTCGTCGCCCAGTTCATGCCCTGGATCGACCCGGCGCGGCTCGGGCCGGTGTCGTTGCGGCCGTACCTGTGGGCGCTTGGCGTGATGGTGCTGCCGAACGTGGTGTTCACCTGCGGCCTGATGGCGCTGCTGGCGGCGCTGACCCGCTCGATCCTGTGGGTGTACATCGGCGTGCTCGGGTTCTTCGTCCTGTACGCCGTGAGCGCCGTGCTGATGCGCGACCTGGACAACATCTGGCTGGCGACCATGCTGGAGCCGCTGGGCATCCGTGCGTTCGCCCGCACCATCCGCTACTGGTCCGCCGAGGAGCGCAACACCGGGCTTCCGGCGCTCGCGGGCTACCTGTCCGCCAACCGCGTGCTGTGGACCGCGATCGGGCTGGGGCTGTTCGCCGCGACGTTCGCGGTGTTCCGGACCACGCGTACCGGTACCGGCAGGGGTCTGTTCCGGCGCGGGAGGAAGGGCCCCGCCATGGATGCGGGGCTGCCGGCCGCGGCGTCCGTCCCGGCGCCGTCGGGGGTCCGGGTCGAACCCGCCTTCGGGCCGGCGACGGCATGGCGCCAGTTCCTGCGCCAGTTGCGCTTCGACACCCGGGGCGTGCTGCGCAGCGTGCCGTTCCTGGTGATGCTTGTGTTCGGCCTGGCCAACTTCGTGCCGGCCGCGCTGTTCGAGCAGTCGATGTACGGCACGGACGTGTACCCGGTGACATCGCGCATGCTCGATGCGCTGCGCGCCAGCTACAGCTTCCTGCTGGTCATCATCGTGATGTTCTACGCCGGGGAACTGGTGTGGAAGGAGCGGGGCGCGAAGATCCACGAGGTCACCGATGCCATGCCGGTCCCGGACTGGGTGCCGATGCTCGCCAAGCTGGCGGTGCTGGCCGTGGTGGTGCTGGTCTTCCAGGCCATCGGCATGGCCGCGGCGGTCATGGTCCAGCTCGCCAGGGGCTACACCTGGATCGAACCGGACCTGTACGCCAAGGCGCTGCTGGTCGACTCGACCATGTTCCTGCTGATGGGCATGCTGGCCCTGATCCTGCAGGTGCTGGCCGGCAACAAGTTCCTCGGCTACGCGCTGCTGGTCCTGGTGCTGGTCGCGCAGGCGGTCATGGGGACGCTGGATTTCACCCATCCGCTCTACAGCTTCGGCAACTGGCCGGAAGCGCCGTATTCGGACATGAACGGATACGGCCACTTCCTGTCCGCCCAGATGTGGTTCAAGGCATATTGGGCCCTGCTTTTCGTGGCGCTGCTGTTCGCATGCGCCGCGTTGTGGCAGCGTGGCGTCGATTCCGGCCTGAAGGCGCGGCTGGCGTGCCTGCGCGCGCGCATGCAGGGCCGCATGCTGGCCGGGTTTGCGGCATCGCTGCTGGCGTTCGCCTGTGTCGGCGGCTGGCTGTACTGGAACACCAATGTCCGCAACGAGTACGTCAGCCCGGAGGGCAGGCTCGACCAGCGGGCACGCTACGAGAAGGAATACCGCCGGTACGAGAACCTGCCGCAGCCGAAGATCCTGGCCAGCCGGTCCGAGATCGACCTGCGTCCGGAAACGCAGTCCGTGACCGCGGACGTGACCTACACCGTGCACAACCCGCACCAGGTGCCGGTCACGGAGGTGCACCTGCAGGTGCCCGAGGACCGCATGCTGGCGGAGGTCGACCTGGGCGGCGCCGGGCTGGCAGTCCATGACGCGGAGCTCGGGTATCGCATCTACCGACTCGCCAAGCCGATGCAGCCCGGCGAGCAGCGCGAGTTCCGGTTCCGTATCGACTACCATCCGAACGGCATCACCGCCGGGATGGCGCAGACCCGGATCGTCGGGAACGGCAGCTTCTTCAACAGTACGCTGTTCCCGTCGTTCGGCTACGATCCGCGCGGCGAGATCACGGACCGCAACGACCGCCGCAAGCGCGGCCTCGGCGAGCCACGGCGGATGCCCAGGCTGGAGGACGAGCCGGCGCGGATGAACAATTACATCGGCGACGACGGCGACTGGATCGACTTCGCCGCGACCATCTGCACCGCCCCGGACCAGATCGCACTGGCGCCGGGCTACCTCCAGCGCGAGTTCGAGCGCGACGGCCGCCGTTGCTTCAGCTACGCCATGGACCGGCCGATGTTGAACTTCTATGCGTTCCTGTCCGCGCGCTGGGCGGTGAAGAAGGGCAGCTACCGGAACATCCCGATCGAGGTCTACTACGACCCGAAGCACCCGTTCAACGTGGACCGGATGATCGAGGCGGCGCGGAAGTCGCTGGCCTACTTCGAGGAGAACTTCACGCCCTACCAGCACCGCCAGTTCCGGATCATCGAGTTCCCTGGCTACTCCCCGTTCGCCCAGGCCTTCGCCAACACCATCCCGTACTCGGAGTCGATCGGGTTCATCGCCGACCTGCGCGATCCCGAAAAGATCGACTACGTGTTCTACGTCACCGCGCACGAGGCTGCGCACCAGTGGTGGGCGCACCAGGTGATCGGCGCGAACGTGCAGGGCGCGACCGTGCTTTCGGAGTCTCTGGCGCAGTACTCGGCGCTGATGGTGATGGAGAAGGAGTACGGCCGCGCGCACATGCGCAGGTTCCTGCGCTACGAACTCGACAGCTACCTCGGTGGCCGCGGCGGCGAGCTGCTCGAGGAGCAGCCGCTGTACCGCAACGAGAACCAGGCCTACATCCATTACCGCAAGGGCGCGCTGGTGTTCTACCGCCTGCGCGAGGAGATGGGCGAGGAAGCGCTCAACCGCGCGCTCAGGAGGTTCCTGGAGGACAAGGGTTACCAGCAGCCGCCCTACACGACCTCGCGCGAGCTGATCGCCTACCTGCGCGAGGAGGCGGGCCCGGAGCACCAGGAGCTGATCACCGACCTGTTCGAGAGGATCAGCTTCTACGACAACCGGGTGGTCGAGGCGACCGCGAAGCGGCGCGCGGATGGCCGCTACGACGTCACCCTGAAGCTGCACGCCGACAAGCGCCATGCCGACGGTACCGGCAGGGAGGTGCCCGGCCGGATGGACGACTGGGTCGAAGTGGGCGTGTTCGCGCGGGGACCATCGGGCAGGGAGCGCGACGAAAAGGTGCTGTACCTCGAGCGCCACCGCATCACGGAAGCCTCGCCGACGGTCACGGTGACGGTCGACGAACTGCCCTGGGAAGCGGGGTTCGACCCGTACAACAAGCTCATCGACAGGGTCCCGGAGGACAACCGCAAGCGCGTGTCCGTGTCGCAGTGACGCGCCCGGGTCAGGCGTCCCCGTCGCCGGCGGTCCCGGCCGCCCCGCCGTCAAGGCGGCGGCCGGGGCGCCTGGGCGGCGTGAGGGGGGCCGGCTTCGGCCCCCCTCCGCCGGTGTTGTTGAGCAGCCCGGGAATGCCGGCGCGGACGTCGCCGCCGGCGATCTCCAGCTGCAGGCGTTCGGCATCGAGCCGGCGCACGAGCCCGGTGATCCGCGATGCCTCCTCCGCCTCCACGCCGAGTGCGCGCAGGGCCGCCTCGCCGAAGGCGACGGCGGACTCGAAAGTCTCCCGGATCTGGAAATCGACGCCGGCCGCGATCAGCTTCAATGCATGCTCGCGGTCGTAGGACCGGACCAGCAGCTTCGCCTGGGGGAAGTGCCGGCGCGCCAGTTCGACGATCCGGTCGGTGGCGCTGCTGTCATCGATGCAGACGGCGATCGCGCAGGCCGTGTCCGCGCCCGAGGCATGCAGCACGTCGAGCCGGGTGCCGTCGCCGTAGTAGACCTTGAAGCCGAACTCGGCGGCGCTGCGGATCATCCCGATGTCGGTGTCGATGATGGTCACGTCGATGTCGCGCGCCAGCAGGGACTGGCTCATGACCTGTCCGAAGCGGCCGAAGCCGATGATCAGCACCCGGGCCGTCTGGCCCGATGCCACCTCGACGCCGTCGAGCGGGGTCTCCGGCCCGGGCATGAACCGCCGCGCGGCGAGCGTGACCAGGGGCGTCAGCACCATGGACAGGACCACGACCGCGGTCAGGCTGTCGTTGGCGCGGCCATCGATCACGCCGGTGCCTCGGCCGCCGAATACAGCACGAAGGCGAATTCGCCGCCCTGCGCCATCAGCGTGGCACGGTCGAGCGCCTCGCCATGGCTGCCGCGAAGCAGCCGGGCGATGAGGTAGATGCACGCGCCCTTGGCCAGCATCATCGCCGGCACGGCGATCAGGACCAGCCGCCAGTTGTCGCGCACCACGTCCAGGTCCAGCGACATGCCGACCGCCATGAAGAACAGGCCGAGCAGCAGGCCGCGGAAGGGTTCGATGTCGGCCTCGAGCTGGTGGCGGAAGGTGGATTCGGACAGCAGCACGCCCGCCAGGAACGCCCCCATCGCCATCGACAGCCCGCCCATCTCCATCAGCACCGCGCTGCCGAGCACAACGAGCAGCGCGGCGGCGGTCATCACCTCCCGGGCCTTCGCGGCGGCGAGCAGGCGGAACAGCGGGTTGAGCAGGTAAAGCCCGGCGACGACCAGGCCGGCCAGTGCCGCCATCGCCACCGCGATCCCGGCCAGTCGCGACGGCGCGTCCGGCTCGGCCGGCGCGGGGGACATGAATGCCACCAGTGCCAGCAGCGGCACGATCAGCAGGTCCTCGAACAGAAGGATCGAGACGATCTTCTGGCCAGGCGGCGAGGCGATGTCGCCGCGCTCGCCCAGCAGCTGCATGACGATGGCGGTGGACGTGAGCACGAAACCCGCGCTGCCGATGAACGCGACCGGGAGCGGGAAGCCCAGGGCGAGGCCGACGCCGGTCAGCGCCAGCGTGCACGCGGCGATCTGCAGCGTGCCCAGTCCGAAGATCTGGTGGCGCAGGCTCCACAGGTGCGAGGGCCGCATCTCCAGCCCGACCACGAACAGGAACATCACCACGCCCAGCTCGGCGAAATGCAGGATCGCCTGCGGTTGCGCGAACAGGCCGAGGCCGGACGGGCCGATGGCCAGGCCGGCCGCGAGGTAGCCCAGCACCGGGCTGAGCCCGAGCCGGCGGAACAGCGGCACCGCGACCATCGCCGCGCCGAGCAGGACGACGGCGCGCAGGAGGTTGTCCGGGCCAGCGTCCGTCGCCATCCCTCAGCGCCTGCGCGCGTGCGTGGTGGCCGACAGCAGCAGGAACCCGCCGGCCATGCTGGCGTTCTTCATGAAGTGCAGCAGCTGCGCGCTGCGCGCGGGTTCGGCCAGGGCCCAGAACGGATGCGACATCAGCGCGTCGATGGCCAGCAGCAGCGCGGACAGCAGCGCCGTCCATCGCAGTTTCCAGCCGGCGGCGACGAGCAAGCCGAGGACGAGCTCGACGGCACTGGAGGCCAGGGTGGCGCCGCTTGCGGGCACGCCGTGGTATGCGTTCCACAGCCGCCACCCGCCCATCACGATGAATACGCTGGCCAGGAGCAGCCGGGCGGACGTGGCGGCAGGCCCCGGGGGCTGCGGGCGGAAGGACATGCGGATTCTCCGGCAGGGCCTGTGCCGGAGCTTGGCACAGGGCCACTGCCGGCGTCACCCCGATCGGCCGGCCATGCCCCCGTGAACGTGCACTCAGTCCGCGGGGGACGCGCTGGACGAAGGCTGGACCCGGTTCCGGCCTTCGCGCTTGGCGCGGTAGAGCGCCGCGTCGGCGCGCCGGAGCAGGTCCACGTCGTGGCCTTCCAGGATCGGGTAGTAGGTGGCGATGCCGATGCTCAGCGTCACGTGGTCAGCGGTGGGCGAGTGCGCATGCGGGATCGCCATCGCGCGCACGTCGTCGAGGATGGTCCGGGCGATGGAATTGGCGGCGTGCGCGGAGCACTCCGGCAGGATCAGGGCCAGCTCGTCGCCGCCATAGCGCGCGGCCAGGTCGCGCGGCCGGCGCGCCCACATCAGGATCGTCTCGGCGATCCTGCGCAGCAGGGTATCGCCGGCCTGGTGGCCGTAGTGGTCGTTGTAGGACTTGAAGTGGTCCACGTCGATCAGGAGCAGCGACAGCGGCCGGTTCGAGCGGCGTGCCGCCAGCAGCTCGCGCTCCATGGTCAGGTCGAAGATATGGCGGTTGGCCAGCCGGGTGAGCCCGTCCGAACTGGCCAGCCGCCTGGATTGCCGCCAGTTGAACAACGCCCAGACCAGGTAGCTGCCGAAGATGACCAGCAGCGCCGCCATCGGCGCGAACCAGATGCGCCCCACGTGCAGCAGCAACAGGCACACGCAGAGGGTGGCGAGGCAGGCGGCCGCGAGCGCGACCCAGGCGCGGCGGATGCGGTGGCGCGGCCGGTACACCATGTACGGCACCAGGACCAGCACGACGCCAAGCGCGAGCTGCTGTCCGGCGGTGAGCGGCATGATCGCGTCGTCGCGTAGCAGTGCGTTGAGCACGTGGGCGTGGTATTCGACGGCCGGGATGCGGTTGTTGTCGCTCCATCCGGGGACCAGGATCTCGCGCAGCGTCCCGCTGGCGATGACGCCGACCAGGATCCAGCGGTCGCGGAACAGGGACGGGTCGAGTTCGCCGCGCAGCACGTCGATGTAGGACGCCTGCTGGAACCTTTCCGAGAACGAGTAGGGCACCAGGATCCGGTAGTCGCGCGTCCACAGGTACGGAGACTCGGGACTGTCGTCCAATGGCCGGCGCAGGCCGGGCAGGGTGCCATCGCGTTCATCCGGGTCGAGGTTGCGCAGGGCCAGCGCCAGGGTTGGCCAGAGCGCCGAGCCCAGTCCGGCGTAGAGGTAGGCCTGGCGCGCGACGCCGTCGGGGTCCACCTCGATCTCCACGTGCCCGAGCGCGGCCGAGGCGTCGATCAGCGACGACATCGGCAGCACCTCGATCAGGGTGCCGTCGGGGTGCGAGGGTTCGGCCGCGACCGGCAGCACCACCCGGCCGGCGCGCTGCATGGCGTGGGCCAGCGCGGTGTCACCCGCGGCGTCGTCGCGGGCCGGTTCGGAGAACATCACGTCGAAGGCGATGCCCTGCGGTTGCGCCTCGGACAGCTTCTGGACCAGTTCGGCGTGCACCCCGCGCGACCACGGCCAGCGGCCGAGGGCGGACAGGCTCTTGTCGTCGACCACGACGAGCACGATGCGGTCGTCCACCGGCTGGTCGAGCCGGGACAGCAGGCGGTCGTAGAACCAGGCATCGAGCCGCCAGGTCCATCCATTCAGGGTCGTCAGCGCGACGGCGGCGACCCCTGCGAGGGCCAGCAGGATGCGCGGCAGCCATGAACGGAGCTGCGCTGCGAGCATCATGGGTCACAACGCCAGCAGGAGCAGGGCCGCGCCGCCGGCGCCGGCGAGGATGCGGCAGGGCACGCAGCCGAGCTTGACCATCTGCACCTGGCCCCACGGGTGTTCATAGCCGTCGCTGTCCACCGCGCGCACGCGCATGTACCAGGTGCCGCTGCGCAGGCCGGGCAGGACGATGCCGTTGTCCTCGAGCAGGTGCTCGGCTTCGACCACGGAGAAGTCCGGCTTGCGCGAGAGCTGGAAGCGGTACTGCTGGCCTTCGTCGCCCTGGCGCCATCGCACTTCCAGCGCGCCGTTGGCCGCGGCCGCCTCCACGCCGGGGCCTTCGCCCGGCGGCAGCAGGGTGAAGGGGATCGGGTCGCTCCAGGGGCCTTCCTTGCCCTCGTCGCTGGTGGCACCCACGCGCCAGACGTATTCGCCGGGCGGCAGATCGCTGGGCACGCGGTATTCGGTCCGGCGCAGGTTGCCGGTGGAGGCGAGGGGGGCGTCGAAGCCGTTCCCGGCGGCATCAAGCTGCACCCGGTAGCGGATCCCGGGGGCCTCCGACTCGGTCCAGCGCAGGCGCGGGCGCGGCCCGGCGACGGAACCTCCCATGGCCGGGGAGATCGCGAACGGCGGCGCGGGTTGCGCCGCGACCTGCACCGTCGTGGCCGCGTCGAGGCCCTCGAGGCCGTGGCGGTCGATCGCGCGCACGCGGACGTGGATGTCGCCCTCGCTGCGCACGTCGAAGGTGGCCTGCGGGCCTTCGCTGACCCGGTCCAGCACCAGGGTGCGGAAATCCGGATGGACGCTGGCCTGCAGGCGGTAGGCGACGGCCCCCTCGATCGCCGGCCACGAGAGCGTGGCCGGCATGCGCTCGACCAGCGCCGGCCAGGCCGACAGGTCCGGGGCAGGCAGCAGCTTCACCGGGGGCTGCGGCCTGCCATCCTCGCCGAGGACCGTGCCGTGCCCCTTGTGCACCAGCACGCTGCGGTTGCCGCCGCTGACCTGGACCACGCCTCCCACCACCTCGGAGCGGCTGCGCGCGCCGTCGGTGCCAACGCGGAACTCGGTGCCGCGTACGCTCGACATCATGCCTGGCGTCTCGACGATGTAATGCGAGGCGGGGCCGCGGCTGCGGGTGACGTGGCTGGTCGCGCGGCCGCGGGGCAGGCGCAGCCGGGTGTCGACCATGCCGGTGGCGCCATACGAGGTCAGCCGGTCCAGGTGCAGTTCGCTGTCGCCGTGCAGCTGCAGGCGTGAGCCGTCGGCGAACTCCAGCGTCAGGCTGGCATCGGGGCCGGTGCGCAGGGCGGTGCCGGCGCCGAGCCGCTGGCCCTCGACCGGAGTGAAGATGTCATCGAAGCGCCCGTTGCGGCTGGCGGTGATGTCGCCGGCGACGGCGACCACCACCGCATGCGCGGGCTGCCTGCGCAGCCATGCCACCGGGAACGAGAGCACGCTGCCGGGCACCAGCCGCAACGGGTCCTCGACGTTGTTGTGGGCCCGCAGTTGCTCCCAGGAAACGTCGTCACGCACGTACTTGTGCGCCAGGTCCCAGAGGTTGTCCCCGGGGCGGACCCGGTAGCGCCACTCCTGGGCCATGGCCGTGGCTGGAATCAGCAACGACAGGGCCAGGAGCACCAGGATCCTGAACACACCGGTCCGGTGCCGGGGTTGCCGCCACGGGTTGAAAGGGGCCCCGGTCCGGGGCAATCCGTTCGAGATGTTCAATTCTGTGCTTCCCCTGCCCAGAACAGCCTGGATTGTAGCCGGCGCCACGTGGACGGCCGCCCCCGGGCCGTATGGGGTACACTTGCCGCGTTTGTCGCACGTCTGCCCCCCGCGCCCGGCGCGGTCCTCGATCCCGGCAGGCCGTCCCCGGCTTTCCCCGTGGCGGCCTCCCCGCACGTCTTTCGTCGCGCAGACACGGCTCCGGATCCCCGGACGCCGCCCACGCCTTGCCCTGAACGCGGATCCGGATGGTTCCGGGCAAACCGGCCGTCGCGCAGCCCCGTCCGCTGGTGGACGGGTGCCGCCGCCCGGCCGTCCCAGGAGCTTCATACAGATGACCTTCGAAACCTTCGGGCTCGCGCCCGGCCTGCTCCGCGCCCTGTCCGCGGCCGGCTACACCGTGCCCACGCCGATCCAGGCCCGGGCCATTCCCGCGGCCCTCGGGGGCCGCGACATCCTCGGTGCCGCCCAGACCGGCACCGGCAAGACCGCCGCCTACGCGGTGCCCCTGCTGCAGAAGCTGGCCGGCGGCGCGCCGGCCAACGGCCGGCACGGGCCACGCGCCCTCGTCCTGGTGCCCACCCGCGAACTCGCCGTACAGGTGGCGGACAGCCTCAAGGCGTATGGACGCCACCTGCGCCTGGACGTCGCCACGGCCTTCGGCGGGGTCGGCATGCGTCCGCAGATCGCCGCCCTGCGCCGCGGCACCGACATCCTCGTCGCCTGTCCGGGACGCCTGCTCGACCTGCTCGGCTCGGGCCACGCCCGGCTCGACGCGGTCGAGGTGCTGGTGCTGGACGAGGCCGACCGCATGCTCGACATGGGCTTCCTGCCGTCGATCCGGCGCGTGCTCGCGCACGTGCCGCAACGGCGGCAGGCCCTGCTGTTCTCGGCCACCTTCGAGCCGCGTGTCCGCGCGTTGGCGCTGGACCTGCTGCGCGACCCGGTCGAAGTGGAGGTGGCGGCGCGCAACACCGTCGCCGGGACCATCGTGCACCGCGTGCATCCGGTGGAGGCCTCGCGCAAGCGCGAGCTGCTGGTCGAGATCCTCGCCCGGCGCCACGCCGACCGCGTGCTCGTGTTCGGCCGGACCCGGCACGGTTGCGACCGCCTGGCGGGGCAACTGGAAAAGGCCGGCCTGCCGGCGGTCGCGATCCATGGCGACCGCAGCCAGGCGCAGCGGCAGCAGGCGCTGGACCGGTTCAAGTCGGGCAGGGTGCGGATCCTGGTCGCCACCGACGTGGCCGCGCGCGGGCTCGACATCCCCGCGCTCCCCCTGGTGATCAACCACGACCTGCCGATGGTGGCCGAGGACTACGTGCACCGCATCGGGCGCACCGGCCGCAACGGCGCGCGCGGCGAGGCACTGTCGCTGGTCGCGCCGGAGGAAGCCGGCCTGCTGCGGCAGATCCGGCGGCTCCTGGGGGCCGGGATCGAGGTCGAGGAAGTGCCGGGCTATGCGCCTTCGAGGCCGCTGGCGCTCGGGGAAGCGGGGCGGCCGGCGCGTGGCGGGGCAGGCCCGCAAAATCCGTCGCGCAAGCCGCAGCGCCAGCACGGCAGGCCGCAGGGGCGTGCCGCGCATGCCCGTGCCGGCGCGAGGACCGGGCGCAGCGGGCGCCAGGCGCCGCGCGGTTTCGCCTGAGTCCCGCCCGCCAGGCGCGAAGGCCGGCGACGCCGGCCTTCGCGATCCCGGTCCCGCGGCCCGCGGGTGGGGGTCAGCCCTGCTTCGAAGCGATCCAGCGGTCGATCTTCCGCTCCAGGATGTCCAGCGGCACCGCGCCGTCCTTCAGCACCTCGGCGTGGAACTCGCGGATGTCGAAACGGTCGCCGAGCTGCTCCTCGGCGCGCGCGCGCAGTTCCTTGATCTTGAGCTCGCCGATCTTGTACGCCAGCGCCTGGCCCGGCCAGGCGATGTAGCGTTCGGCCTCGGCGATCGCATCGGGCTCGCTCACCGACGAGTTCTCGAACATGTACTGGAGCACCTGCTCGCGGGTCCAGCCCTTGCTGTGCAGGCCGGTGTCCACCACCAGTCGGATCGCGCGCCACAGTTCGCCCTGCAGCCGGCCGAACCAGGAGTACGGGTCGGTGTACACGCCCAGTTCCCTGCCCAGGCTCTCCGCGTACAGGCCCCAGCCCTCGATGAAGGCGGTTTCGCCGCCGAAGCGGCGGAACGCCGGCAGGTCCTTCAGTTCCTGCTGCAACGCGAGCTGGAAGTGGTGCCCGGGGATCGCCTCGTGCAGGAACAGGTCCTCGGCGTCCCAGGTCTTGCGCGTGGGCAGGTCGTAGGTGTTGACGTAGAAGATGCCCGGCCGGCTGCCGTCCTCGCTCGGCATCATGTATTCGCCGCCGGCCGCGGACTGCGCGCGGAACGCCTCGACCGGGCGGATCTCGAAGCCGGCCTTCGGGAGCAGCGAGAACAGCTTCGGCACGCCCGCCATCACCTTCTCCTCGAGCGACCGGTAGTGCGCCAGCAGCGCTTCCTCCGATTCGAACTCGAAGCGCTTGTCGGTCTGCATGAACCTGAAGAATTCCTGCAGCGTGCCCTTGAAGCCGACCTGCTCCATGACCTTGCGCATCTCGCCGTGGATGCGCGCCACCTCGTCGAGGCCGATCTGGTGGATCTCCTCCGGCGTCAGCGACGTGGTGGTGCTGCTGCGGACGCGGAACGCGTACCACTCCCCGCCGCCCGGGAGGGCGTCGAGGCCCACGGTGTCGCGCGTGTGGGGCAGGTATTCGTTGACGATGAAGTCGCGCTGCCTGCGCAGCGCGGGCATCAGCCGGTTGGCGATGAGGTCGCGGTAGGCCCCGGTCAGGCGCGCCTTCTCCTCCCCGGGGAAATCCGCGGGCATGTTCGCGACCGGACCCCAGAACTGGCTGTCCTCGGGCCGGTCGGTGATGATCGCGTCGAGCTGCGGCACCACCTTTTCCATCACCACGCGCGGCTGCACCACCCCGGCCTTGATGCCCTCGCGCATGTTGGCGATCTGGGTGTCCAGCAGCACCGGCAGGCGCGACGCGCGGGCCAGCCAGTTGTCGTAGTCCTTCACGGTCCTGAATGGCTGCGCGCTGGCGCCCGATCCCAGCAGCACCGCGTAGCTGATGATGCTGTCCATCTGGTTGACCGGCACCATCCAGGCCGGGAACTTCTCCTCCTCGAGCGCCTGCTCGAGGTTGCGCACGAAGATCTGCCAGCTCAGCAGCGCCTGGCCGTCGAGGCCATCCGCACCGATGGCGCGCACGCGCTCCAGCCAGCGGACGCTGAAGTCGTGCACCTGCCGGCGGTACTCGGCCGAGCCGAAGTCGGGCAGCTGGTCGTCGTAGCGGTGGTCGCCCTGGAAGGTGGCGAGGACCGGGTTCAGCTTCAGCAGCTCTTCCCAGTACTCCGCGTACAGGGCGTCGAGCTGCCGGGCCTTGTCCTCGGCCGCCTGCACGGTGGCCGGGCCGGGAGCCTCGCCCGCAGGGCGGTCGCAGGCGGCGAGCGCGGCGGCCAGGGCGAGCGGGAGCAGGAGGGGACGCAGGGTCATGTCGGGTCTCCTTTCGGGAAGGCTGGGGGCAGTGTCCGCGCCCGGGCGGGGCGGTTCATCGGCCAAAGGTCACCGGTTCAGTCCATCGCCGCCTGCGCGCGCAGCTCGCGCTCGCGTTCTGGGCCCAGCCAGGCGCGGATCGCGCGGCGCATCAGGTACAGCAGCGGGATCAGGGCGATGGCGGCGGCCATCTTGTAGACGTAGTTCACGGTGCTGACCGCGAGGAACAGGGAGACCGGCCATTTCTGCGGGCCGAGCACGAAGGCGATCCAGATCACCACGAAGCTGTCGATCAGCTGCGAGACCGCGGTCGAGCCGGTGGCGCGCAGCCAGATGAAGCGTTCGCCGGTGGCCCTGCGGATGCGGTGGAACACGTGCACGTCGATCAGCTGGCCGATCAGGAAGGCGGTGACCGAGCCGGCGATGGTCCACATGCCCTGGCCGAAGATCGCGGCGAACGCGGCCTGGTAGTCGGGCACGCCCTGCGACTGCGCCGCGGTGACCCACCAGCCGGCCGGCGCCAGCGAGATCGCCAGGAACGCGAACACGAAGCCGTACACGATCAGGCCGACCGCGATCCACGAGATCATGCGCACGCCGCGGCGGCCGAAGAACTCGTTGATCACGTCGGTGAAGATGAACACGATCGGCCACAGCAGGGTGCCGGCGGTGAAGCTGAGCGAGCCGCGCTGCCCGAACAGGTTCCACTCCAGCGGCCTGATGCCGAGCGTGTCCTCCAGCGCGAAGATCTTCACGCCGATGAACTCGGCCAGCACCGCGTTGACGCAGAAGAACGACGCCAGGGCGATGAACAGCCGGGTTGCGCGATCGTCGAGAGGGCGGTTCACGTGCGTCCGGGGGCTTCGAAGGGAATCGTCTCCGGCGCCACCGCGCCGCCGCTGATGATGAAGCTCATCGCCTGGTCCACGGTCCAGTCGGTCGGGGTGATCCTCTCGACCGGCACGATCTCGAGGTAGCCGGAGGTCGGGTTGGGCGTGGTCGGCACGTATACCGCGGCCAGTTCGCGCCCGGTTCCATGCTCGCGGATCACCCGGGTGACGAAGCCGACCGCCTTCATCTGGCTGTGCGGGAAGTCGATCAGGACCACGCGCTGGGTGCCGTCGGGCTTGGTCTGCAGGATGTCGAGCAGCTTGCGCGCGCTGGAATAGATGATGTTGGCCAGCGGGATGCGCTGCACCAGCGCTTCCAGCCAGGCCAGCAGGCGCTGCCCGATCATGCGCCGTGCCAGCCAGCCGACCGCAAGGATCAGCGCCAGGGTCGCCGCGAGGGCGATGGCGGCCTGCACCGAGCCGGCGTTGACCCAGCCCAGCGAACCCGGGAACGCGGCCGCGATCTCGTGCGCCAGCGGCGCCACCCAGGGGCGGCTGACGTCGGTGAGCAGGACGAACACGAACTTGACCACCACCCAGGTCAGCCAGATCGGCAGCAGGGTGAGCAGTCCGGTCAGGAACAGGCGCTGCAGGCGCGTGGACAGTGAAGGAGGGTGCGGGGGCATGCGCCGATCTTACCGGCTGGCGTCCGCGTCCGCGTGCGGCGCGCGTCAGGGATCGCGGACGAGGCGGAAGCCGACGTCGTCGTAGCCGCGGTCCGGGTCCAGCGGCCGCCGCGCGTCGCCGCCACGCCAGCCGCGTCCGGTCGCGACGCGCCGCTCGCAGGTGGCGTCGCAGTCGCCGCGCCACTCGGAGACGGCGCGCCCGCCGCCGTGGCCCGGGACCTGCGCCGCCTCGGCTGCGGTGGGCAGGCGGTAGCGGTGGCCGGTGCGCTCCGACAGCCAGCGCGCGTAGGCTTGCGCGTCCTGCCACGAGACGCAGACCACGGGATCGTCCTGGGACTGGTCGAAACCGGGTCGGGTCCAGTCGCGCGGCGCGAGCAGGCGCAGCAGCGAGGCGCGGGAGCGGCACGGCGCCGGTTCGCGGCCGGTGTCGGTGGCGAAGCGCTGGTATTCGGCGCGCGTCACCGGGCGCCGCATGGATGCGAACACGCGCTCGCCATCGTGCAGCAGGACCATGTCGCCGATGCCGTCGGCGAAAGGCCCGCGCGGTTCCGGGGGGGCATCGGCCCGGGCCTGCAGGCGTGCCAAGGCGGCGGCGGAGAGCCCGAGTTCGCGCGCCAGGGCGATGGCCCGGTTCGCGGCGGCCGCATCGCCGTCCCCCGCCGCGAGCCCGATCCGTGCCGTCAGCGCCCGCTCGGCCTCGCGCTGCAGCAAGGGCAGGGCCCGGGCGCCCGCGGCCCCGGCCTCCTTCGCCAGCGCCGGGGCGCGGCGCATGATCCCGGCCGCATCCGCGTCCGCGCCCGCCTCGATCGCGCGTGCCAGTTCGCGCGCCAGGGCCGCGAAGAACGTGTCCGTGGCCGCCGGCAGTTGCAGGTGCCCGGGATCGTCGCGCCAGGCGCCGACCAGGCTTTCGGCGGCGTTGTCGCCCACCGGCGAGAGCAGGCGGCCGGCCTGCAGCTGGCGCTGCATGTCGGCGAGCAGGCGGTCGACGTTGGACACCGGCGCCGCGCGCAGCAGCGCGCTGGTCGGATCTTCCCCGTCGGCGGCAGGCGCCGTCGTGTCGCCGGCGGCAGCGGCGGGCGGCCGGGACGAAACGGCCGGAGTCCCCGGCGCCATGCCGCGATCGCGCAGCGCCAGCCCGATGGCCGCGGTGGCGGCCAGCACGATCGCGATCCAGGCATGGGACGGCATGCCTCGCACGCTCTCCCGGAGGCGGTGCGCGAGGGCGGCGATCCCCGGCCCGCCCTGGCCGGCACGCTGCGGGATGCGCTCGAGCGCTTCGAGCATCTGCCGCGCGTCCTGGAAACGGCGCGAGGGCGACTTGGCCAGCGCCCGGTCCATGAAACGCTGCCAGTGGCGCAGCCGCGGCGGCAGCCTGGGCACCGGGTTCTGGACGTGCATCAGCGCCATCGACAGCGCGTCGTCGGCCTTGTACGGCAGCTCGCCGGTGAGCATTTCCCAGGCCAGCACGCCGAGGCTGTAGAGGTCGGCGCGGTGGTCGACCTGGTGGCCGCGCGCCTGCTCGGGCGCCATGTAGGCCGTGCTGCCGACCGCCAGCCCGGTCATGGTGACGCGGGTGCCGTGGCCGCGGCGCAGGGCGATGCCGAAGTCGGCCAGCAGGGGGCGGTCGCTCTCGTCGAACAGGACGTTCTCGGCCTTGACGTCGCGGTGGACGATGCCGCGGGCATGGATGAAGGCGAGCGCGGACAGCAGCGCGCGCAGGATCCCGCGCACGCGCTGCTCGTCGTTGCGCAGGTCGCGCTGGCCGACGTGGCCGCGCGGCAGGTAGGGCATCGAATACCAGAGCAGGCCGTCGCGGGTGCGGCCGACCTCGTGGATGCCGACGATGTGGGGGTGCTCGAGCCGGGCGATGGTGCGCGCCTCGTTCTCGAACCGCCGCCGGCTGACCTCGTCGGCCAGCGCGTCGGGCAGGATCACCTTGACCGCGACCTCGCGCGACAGCGACAGCTGGGTCCCCAGCCAGACCGTGGACATGCCGCCGCGGCCGATCACGCGCGCCAGCCGGTAGCCGGGGATTTCCGGCACCGGCTGGCCGGCATCGGTCGCGTTCGGCCCGCTCATCCGGGATCCCCCGTGGACATGGCCGGCCGTGGCGCGTCAGCCCTGCGCGCCGTCCGCGTCCGGCGGGCGGTTGCGCTTGCGGCGCACGTAGACCTGCTTGCGCACGCGGGCGACCACCTCGCCGGCCGCGTCCACCACGTCGGTCCGGAACCAGTGCAGGTACTTGTCCCCGTCGCGGGTTCCCTTGCGGATCGCATCGAGGTCCTCATCCCGGAGTTCGAACGTGGCCGTGACCGTGCCCCGGCCAGGCTTGACGAACTCTATCCCGGCCGCCCGGTCCCAGACGATGTAGTCGCGGCCCATCCGTTCCTTCACCAGGATCATCCAGAACGGGTCGGTCATCGCGAACAGGCTGCCGCCGAAGTGGGTGCCGACGTAGTTGCGGTTCCACGGCCGCATCCGCAGCTCGACCCGGGCATGGCGCCAGTCGTCGGAGAGGCGGGTGACGCGGATGCCGGCGGCCAGGAACGGCGGCCACAGGTTGAACAGCCGGCGCAGGGTGGAAGCCTTCACGGCGCGGCGGCGGTCCGGTCAGAACAGGATCGAGGACATCTTCCTGCGGTAGCGGCCGACCAGCTCGGCGTCCTCGATCACCCGGAAGGCGTCGATCAGGGCCTTGCGCGGCAGGCCGTCCCCGAAGTCGCGGTCGATGCGCAGCATCTCCAGGAACTGCTCCAGCGCCTCCTCGCTGCGGCCGGCGACCAGATGGTGCGTGCCGAGCAGGTGGCGCGCGCGCAGGTCGCGCGGGTCGGCGGCGACCGCGGCCTCGAGCACCTCCGCGGGCGGGGCGTCCCTGAGCAGCGCGGCGAACCCCAGCCGGGCGCGCGCCCGCACCGCGCGGTCGTCGGTGGCGAGGTTCGCCGGCAGCGCGTCGAGCAGCTTCTCCGCCTCCTGCGCGCCGCCCGTCTGCAGCAGCGCCAGCGCCAGTTCGAGCTTCAGCTCGGCGTTGTCCGGATCGGCCTCGATCTCGCGGCGCAGGCGGACCACCTCGGCGTGCGGGTCGCGTGGCGGGGCCTCGGCGGGCACGGCCGGCTCGATGCCGTGCATCCGCAGGAACTCGCGCACCTGGCTTTCGGGCAGCGCGCCCTGGAAGCCGTCGACGGGCTGCCCGCCCACCAGCAGGTACACCGTCGGGATCGAGCGGACCCGGAAGGCCGCGGCGAGCTGCGGTTCCTGCTCGGTGTTCACCTTGGCCAGCACGAAGGCGCCGTTGTACTCGGCGGCCAGCTTTTCCAGGATCGGGCCCAGCGTGCGGCACGGCCCGCACCACTCGGCCCAGAAGTCCACCAGCACCGGCACCTGCAGCGAACGGTGCAGGACCTCGGCCTCGAACCCGGCGGTGGTGGCATCGAAGACGTGCGGCGTGGCGGTGTCGGCGGACATGTGCGGGGTTCCGGTGTGGGGTGCGGGGGAAGATGGCGGCGGCGGATGGCGATTCCAAGCCGGGTGCCGGCCATCGCTTGGCGCCGGATGCGGGTCCGGGTGTAAAAACGGTCTGCAAGGCAGTTTACATCGGACCGGGAAGGAGGCGCCGCAATGCAACAGGCCGGGGCATCGCCGTGAACCGGGCGGCATGGATCGCGCTGCTGGTCTGGGCGTGCGCATTGCTGGCGCTGGGCGCGCAGGTCGCCGGCTTCTCGCACGTGTCGCATCCGGTGGCCCTGGCCGGCATGAGCGGCGTGGCCGGGGCCCGGCTGTTCAATGCCCTGGTGTTCGTGCTGCCCGGCGCGCTGCTGGTCCTGGCGTCACTGGACCTGCGCGCGTCGTTGCCGTCCGGCGCGGGCTGGATGGCGCGGATCGGCGCGAACCTGCTCGCGCTCTCGGCGCTTGCATTCGCCGCGCAGGGCCTGCTGCCGCTGGACCCGCTGGGCTACGACGAGGGCGGCAGCCGCCTGCACGCCTCGGCGTGGATGGCGTGGTGGATCGCATTCGCGGCCGGCGCGCCGGCGTTCGCCGCCGGCGCGCGGGGAAGGCGTGGCCTGGCCGTGGCCGCCGTGGCCGTGGCCGCAGTGCTGGCATGCTCGCTGTTCGCCGCCGGGGGGATCCCCGGCGGCATCGCGCAGCGGCTCGCCTGTGCCGCGTGGTTCGGGTGGTTCTGCCACGCCACGGCGGTCAGCCGTGGCGCAGCTTGAGGGCGAGGATCACCGCCGCCAGCACGAAGGTGATCGCGTTGGACACGATCATGGGCCACGAGCCGAGCACGATGCCGTAGCCGAACCAGAACGCGATGCCGATGGTGAACACCACGTACATCGCCAGCGAGATGCCGGAGGTGTCGCGGCTGCGGATGGTCTTCAGCGCCTGCGGCACGAAGGCCACCGTGGTCAGCGTCGCCGCGACGTAGCCCATCCACTCGTGGCTCACGGCGCTTCCGGCTGGCGGTAGACCTTGCCGTCCTTCATCACGAAGTCCACGTGCATCACCGCGTTGATGTCGGCCACCGGGTCACCGGGCAGGGCGATGATGTCGGCGCGCTTGCCTTCCTCGATCACGCCCTGGTCGTCCACGCCCAGCACGTCGGCGGCGTGGATGGTGGCCGCCTGCAGCGCGTAGGCGGGCGGGATGCCGGCCTCGACCATGTAGATGAACTCGCGGGCGTTGTCGCCGTGCGGGCCGACGCCCTGGTCGGTGCCGAAGGCGATCTTCACGCCCGCGCGGTAGGCGCGCGCCGCGGTGTCCTGGATCTTCGCGCCGATCGTCGCCGCCTTCGGGCGCACGATCTCGGGGAAGTAGCCCGGCTCCTTCGCCTTGTCGGCGACGAAGCGGCCGGCGTAGATCGTCGGCACGTACCAGGTGCCGTGCTGCTTCATCAGCCGCATCACCTCGTCGGTCATGTGGGTGCCGTGCTCGATGCTGGTCACGCCGGCCAGGACCGCGCGCTTCATGCCCTCGGTGCCGTGGGCGTGCGCGGCGACGCGGTAGCCGTAGTCGCGCGCGGTCTCGACCACGGCCCTGACCTCGTCCACGGTGAACTGGGGCGCGTCGCCGGACCTGGCGTAGGACAGCACGCCGCCGGTGGCGGTGATCTTGATCACGTCACTGCCGTCCTTGTAGCGCTGGCGGACCGCCTGGCGCGCCTCGTCCACCGAGTTGATGACGCCTTCGGTGGGGCCGGGCGGGCCCACCAGGTGGGAGAGCATGGAGTTCCAGCCGTTGGTCGGGTCGCCGTGGCCGCCGGTGGTGGCGATGGACTTGCCGGCGGCGAAGATGCGCGGCCCCTCGACCAGGCCCTGGTTGATCGCGTCGCGCAGGTGCAGGCTGACCTCGCCGCCGAGGTCGCGCACGCTGGTGAAGCCGGCCAGCAGGGTCTTGCGGGCGTAGCCCACGGCGCGGAAGGCGTAGTCCACCGGGTCGAGGCGGAAGCCCTCGGAATAGCTCGCCGGGCCCGACTGGCTGCCCAGGTGCACGTGCAGGTCGGTCCAGCCGGGCAGGCAGGTGTGGCCGTCGAGCTCGATCGTGCGGGCGCCTTCGGGCGGCGCGGCGCGGCCCGGTTGCACCGAACGGATGCGGCCATCCTCGACCAGGATGGTGTGCTCGCCCAGCACGCGGCCGGAACGGGCTTCGAACAGCTGGCCGCAGTGCAGGGCCACCGTCTCGGCGGCGGTGGCGGGCAGGGCGGCGCCCAGCAACAGCAGGATGGCGGTCTTGCGCATGGTGTCTCCCCGGGGATGGAAGCCGGATCATAGCCGCTGGCCGCCGCGCATGGCGGCCGATGCTGCGCTGCGGTAGGCTGTCCGGCTCCTGAAATCGCGATCCGAAGCCGTGACCGAGACCGCCGCCAGCCCCGATCCCGCCGCCTACCAGCCCGCCGCCGTCGAAGCCGCCGCGCAGAGGTTCTGGGAGCAGACCCGCGCCTTCGAGGTGAAGGAGGATCCCGGCAGGCCGAAGTACTACTGCCTGTCGATGCTGCCGTACCCCTCCGGCGCGCTGCACATGGGCCACGTGCGCAACTACACCATCGGCGACGTGATCAGCCGCTACAAGCGCATGACCGGCCACAACGTGCTGCAGCCGATGGGCTGGGACGCGTTCGGCCTGCCGGCGGAGAACGCGGCGATCAGGAACAAGGTCGCGCCGGCGCAGTGGACCTACCGCAACATCGAGCACATGCGCGCACAGCTCAAGTCGCTGGGCTACGCGATCGACTGGACGCGCGAGTTCGCCACGTGCCGGCCGGAGTACTACGTGCACGAGCAGCGCATGTTCGTGCGGCTGATGAAGAAGGGCCTGGCCTACCGCCGCAACGCGGTGGTGAACTGGGACCCGGTGGACCAGACGGTGCTGGCCAACGAACAGGTGATCGACGGCCGCGGCTGGCGCTCGGGCGCACTGGTCGAGAAGCGCGAGATCCCGCAGTGGTTCCTGCGCATCACCGACTACGCGCAGGAGCTCTTCGACGCCCTGGACCGGCTCCCGGGCTGGCCGGAAGCGGTCAAGACCATGCAGCGCAACTGGATCGGCCGGTCCGAGGGCCTGGAGATCGACTTCCGGGTGGACGGCGAGGACGAGCCGCTGACCGTGTTCACCACGCGGCCGGACACGCTGATGGGCGTGACCTTCATCTCGATCGCGGGCGAGCACCCGCTGGCGAAGAAGGCCGCGCGCAACAACCCGGAGCTTGCCGCGTTCCTGGAGGAGCTGCGCAAGGGCGGCGTGTCCGAGGCCGAGCTGGAGACGCAGGAGAAGCGCGGCATGGCCACCGGGCTGTGGGCGATCCACCCGGTCACCGGCGAGGACGTGCCGATCTACGTGGCCAACTTCGTGCTGATGGGCTACGGCACCGGCGCGGTGATGGCCGTGCCGGCGCACGACCAGCGCGACTGGGAGTTCGCCAAGGCCTACGGCCTGCCGGTCCGGCCGGTGGTGGTGCCGGTGGCGGTCCGTGACGCGCTGCGCGAGATCGTCGGCGACGTCGGTCGCGACGTGGACCCGTTCCAGGCCGCGCTGTCCGGCGGCCGGGTCGACGCCTACGACACCAGCGCCGCGGTGGCGGTCGTGCGCGACTACCTGGAGGGCATCGAGCAGCGCGGCGCCTGGACCGAGCGCGGCATCCTGGTGAATTCCGGCGAGTACGACGGCCTCGACTACGACGGCGCGTTCGCGGCGCTGGCCGAGCGCTTCGAGTCACAGGGCATCGGCCGGCGCAAGGTCAACTTCCGCCTGCGCGACTGGGGCGTGAGCCGCCAGCGCTACTGGGGCTGCCCGATCCCGGTGATCTACTGCCCGGACTGCGGCGCTGTGCCCGTGCCGGAGGACCAGTTGCCGGTGGTGCTGCCCGAGGACGTGCAGTTCATGGGCGTGCAGTCCCCGATCAAGGCCGACCCGGAGTGGCGCAGGACCACCTGCCCGGAATGCGGCAAGCCGGCCGAGCGCGAGACCGACACCTTCGACACCTTCATGGAGTCGAGCTGGTACTACGCGCGCTACACCTCGCCGGGCGCGCAGGACATGATCGACGGGCGCGCCAACTACTGGCTGCCGGTGGACCAGTACATCGGCGGCATCGAGCACGCGATCCTGCACCTGCTGTACTTCCGCTTCTACCACAAGCTGCTGCGTGACGCGGGCCTGGTGGACAGCGACGAGCCGGCGGTCAACCTGCTCACCCAGGGCATGGTGATCGCGGAGACCTTCTACCGCGAGAACCCCGACGGCTCGAAGGACTGGATCAACCCCGCCGACGTGGACGTCGAGCGCGACGAGAAGGGCCGCGTGGTCGGCGCGCGCTCGAAGCTTGACGGCCAGCCGGTGAAGATCGGCGGCGTCGAGAAGATGTCCAAGTCGAAGAACAACGGCGTGGACCCGCAGGCGATGATCGAGCGCTATGGCGCCGACACCGTGCGCCTGTTCTCGATGTTCGCCGCGCCTCCGGAATTGTCGCTGGAGTGGAACGAGGCCGGCGTCGAGGGCATGGCGCGGTTCCTGCGCCGGCTGTGGACCCAGGTGCACCGGCACGCCGCGGGCGGCCCGGCCGGCGCGTTCGACGCCACCGCGGCGACGCCGGCGCAGAAGGCCCTGCGCCGCCAGCTGCACGAGACCATCCAGAAGGTCGGCGACGACTACGGCCGCCGCCACAGCTTCAACACCGCCATTGCCGCGGTGATGGAGCTGCTCAACGCGGTGGCGAAGTTCGACGACGCTTCGGACAACGGCCGCGCGCTGCGCCAGGAGGCGTTCGAGGCGATGGTGCTGATGCTCAACCCGATCACCCCGCACATCTGCCACGCGCTGTGGCAGGTGCTGGGCCACCCGGAGACGCTGCTGGAGGACGTGCCGTTCCCGCAGCCCGACCCGGCCGCGCTGCAGCGCGAAGCGGTCACTCTGGCGGTGCAGGTCAACGGCAAGCTGCGCGGCACCATCGAGGTGGCGGTGGACGCCAGCCGTGAGGCGATCGAGGCGCAGGCGCTGGCCGCGCCGCAGGTGCAGCCGTACCTGTCCGGGGCCACGGTGCGCAAGGTCATCGTGGTGCCGGGCCGTGTCGTCAACATCGTGGCCAACTGAACGCCGGCGCGGCGGGCGGCTTGCCCGCCCGCGCGGGCTCGGCCAGACTGCGCGCATGAAACGGTTTCCCAGGATCCTCGCCGTCCTCCTTCCCCTTGCCCTGGCGGCCTGCGGCTTCCACCTGCGTGGGGCGCTGGCGTTGCCGTCGGGCCTGGAGGAGGTGCGCGTGTCCACGCGGGATCCCTACAGCCCGCTGGCGCAATCGCTCGGGCGCGCGCTCGAGCACGCGGGGGCGAAGGTGGTGCCCGCCGATGAGCGCCGCCGGGTGGCCACCCTCAACATCCGTTCGGAGCGCTGGGCCTCACGCCCGTTGAGCATCGACCAGTTCGGCCGCGCGCAGGAGTACACGCTCCTGTACGCGGTGGTGTTCTCGCTCACCGACGCCGACGGCGACGAGGTCGTCCCGCAGCAGGCGGTGGAGATGTCCCGTGACTACGTCTCCTCGCCCACCGAGACCACCGGCACCGACACCGAACGCGAGCTGCTCGTGCGCGAGATGCAGCGCGAGATGGTCTCCGCGATCCTGCGCCGGATCGATGCGGCCTCGCGGGAGCCGCGCGCCGCGCGATGAACCGGGGCTGGCGCCGCGGATGGATCTGACCCCCGAACGGCTGGCGGCACAGTGCGGCGAGGGTGTCCTGCCCCCCGCCTGCCTGGTGGCCGGGCCGGAAGTGCTGCGCGTGCAGGAGGCCGCCGACGCGGTGCGCGCCGCCGCGCGTGCGCAGGGCGCGTCCGAGCGCGAGGTGTTCCACGCCGGGGAGCGCGACTTCGACTGGAACCAGGTGGCCGCCAGCTTCGGCGCGCCGGGCCTGTTCAGCGCGCGGCGCCTGGTCGAGATCCGGCTGCCATCGGGCAGGCCGGGCAAGGAGGGCAGCGAGGTCATCCAGTCGTTCTGCGACGACCCGCCGCCGGACGTGGTCCTGCTGGTCACCGCCGACGAGTGGAGCAACAAGCACGCCGGCCGGTGGAGCGAGGCCATCGGCCGGATCGGCGTGGTCGCCATCGCCTGGCAGGTCAAGCCGCACGAACTGCCGGGCTGGATCGAGGCGCGCATGCGCAGCCGCGGCGTGCGTGCCGGCCGCGATGCCGTGCTGCGGCTGGCCGAGCGCGTCGAGGGCAACCTGCTCGCCGCCGCGCAGGAGATCGACAAGCTCGCCCTGCTCGCCGGCGGCGAAGTGGTGGACGTGGCGCGGATGGAGGCGCTGGTCGCCGATTCCGCGCGCTACGACGTGTTCCGGCTGGTGGACGCCGCGCTCAACGGCAACGCCGGGCAGGTTTCGCGCATGCTCGCCGGCCTGCGCGCCGAGGGCGAGGCGGTGCCGGCGCTGATGGGCATGGTGGTGATGGAACTGCAACGGGTCGCGGCGCTGGCCCGCGTGCACGAGCGCGGCGGCAACATCGCCGCGGAGTTCCGCGCGCAGCGCGTGTGGGAATCCAAGCAGGCGGTGTACCGCCGCGCGCTGTCGCGGCATTCGGCGGCGCAATGGGAACGGCTGGTGGCCGAGGCCGGGCGGGTGGACCGCGTGGCCAAGGGCCGGGTCCGCGCCGGCGAGGAGTCCGCCGACGCGTGGCTGCTGCTGGAGCGCCTGCTGCTCGCGGTGGCGGCGCCGAAGGCTTCGCGTCTGCTGGTGTCGTGAAGCTGCGGGTGTTCTACGGCGGCACCTTCGACCCGGTCCACCTCGGGCACCTCGCCATCGCGCGCGCCGCGCGCGACGCCCTGCGCTGCGACGTCCGCCTGGTGCCCGCGGCCGACCCGCCGCACCGTGCGCCGCCCGGCGCGGACGCCGCGCACCGCGCGCGGATGCTGGATCTGGCGCTGGCGGGCGAGGACGGCCTGCGCGTGGACCTGCGCGAGCTGCGCCGCGCGGCGCTCAGGCCCGACGCCCCGTCCTACACCGTGGACACGCTGCGCGAGCTGCGCGCCGAGTACGGCGAAGCCGCGCCGCTGGCGCTGCTGGTCGGCGCGGACAGCCTGCTCGGCCTGCCGACCTGGCGCGAGTGGCGGACCCTGTTCAGGTTGGCGCACTTCGTGGTGGCCGGGCGCCCGGGTTGCCCGCTCGACGGCCCCCTGCCGCCGGAACTGGAGCAGGCCCTGCGCGGGCGCTGGACCGGCGATCCGCGCGAACTGCGCGCGGCCCCGGCAGGCCTTGTCTACCGGCTGGGGCAGCCGCTGCACCCGGGCTCGGCCACCGAGGTCCGGCGCAGCATCGCCGCGGGCGAGCCCTGGGAAGCGCTGGTCCCCCCCGCGGTCGCCGCCTACATCCGCCGCGAAGGGCTCTATGGCGCGGGGCCCTCCACGGGGTCGCCGGCCCCGCCTCCGCTATAATCCGCCCCGCAATCCCGGGAACATCACGCCTTTGACCAGCACAACCGCGCAAGTCATCAAGACCCGGATCCCCGATCCGGTTCCTTCCGCCGACCTTCTGCTCGACACGGTCCACAACGCCCTCGACAACCTCAAGGCCAGGGATGTCGTGCGCATCGACGTGCGTGGCAAGACCAGCGTCTGCGACTACATGGTGATCGCGTCGGGCACCTCCACGCGGCACGTGAAGTCGATCGCCGACGAGGTGATCAAGGACGTCAAGACGCTCGATTACCAGCCCCTCGGCGTGGAGGGCGAGCGCGAGGCCGAATGGGTGCTGGTGGACCTCGGCGACGTGGTCGTGCACGTCATGCTGCCGCGCGTGCGCGAGTTCTACGCGCTGGAGCGGCTGTGGACGGTCGGCGACCAGCCGCCGGAGGAGGCCGGCGCAGGGGCCGCCGCCGCGGAACGCTAGGCGCGGCCGGGGGCGCGGCGTGAAGGCCCGCCTCGTCGCCGTCGGCGAACGCGCGCCCGGCTGGGTCGCGGAAGGCTTCGCCGAGTACCGCAAGCGGCTGTCCCACTGGCTGCCGCTGGACCTGGTGGAAATCGGGCCCGGCCTGCGTGGCAAGGGCCGGGATCCCGCGCGCGCGATGCAGGACGAGGGTGCACGCGTGCTGGCCGCGCTGCCGAAGAACGCCTGGGTGGTCGCGCTGGACGGCCGTGGCCGCGCGTATTCCTCCGAACAACTGGCGCAACGCCTGGAGCATTGGCGTGGGCTGGGTCGCGACCTCGCCTTCGTGGTCGGCGGCCCGGAAGGGCACGCCCCGGAAGTTCTGGCGCGCGCCGACGAGCAGTGGTCGCTCGGGCCGCTGACGCTGCCGCACATGCTGGTGCGGCTGGTGCTGGCCGAACAGCTGTACCGCGCCGCGGCGCTGCTGGCCAACCATCCCTACCACCGCGCCTGATCGTGCCCTCCGGTGGCCGGGGCCGCCCCGCAGGGGGGACGGCACCGGGCGCTTGCTCACATGGAACGCAGGGTGAACTCGATGGGCACGATGCCGATGGCCTGCACCGGCACGCCGTCCTTCACCGCCGGCCGGAACGTCCAGTGGCGCAGCACGTGGCGCGCGGCCGCCTGGTCGAGGATCCGGTGGCCGCTGCTGCGGTGGATGTGGACCTCGAGCGGACGGCCGTCGACGTCCACCAGCACCTGCAGCATCACCACGCCCTCCAGGCCACGGCGCGCGGCATCGGGCGGGTAGGCGGGCGCCGGGGTGCGGGCGTATTCGAGGCGCATGCCGTGCGCCGGGCCGGCAGCCGGGGCGGACGCGGCTTCCGCTTCCGCGGTGATGGCCGTTCCTGCCGTCGGATCGGCCGGGAGCGTGCCGTCGTCCACGACCGCCTGCTCGACGGCCGGTGGCGTCTCGATCCGGGGCCGCCCCACCGCCGGGGTTGGCCGTGGCCGGTCCGGCTGGACCACGGGCGCCGGCTCCGGAGGCTTCGGCCGGACCGGCACCACGTCGACGATGGTCAGCCCCGGTGACGGCTGTTCGATGGCCGGTGGTTCGGGCAGCGCCGACGGGACCAGCAGCAGGCCCAGCGCCAGGATGTTCAGCGCCAGCGTGCCGCTGAGGCCGAGGATGCGGTTGAAGTCGATGCCCGTGGCGGAAGAAGGCGCCGCGTGGCGGCCGTGGGACTGCTGCAGGACCATGATCCACCTCCCTTGGCTGGGCCGGGGCGGGGTGCCCCGGCATGGCACGGGAACGCTCCGGCGGCGGGAACGGGGTTGGGCGGTCCTTCCCGGAACGCCGGCTGGACCCGACTGCGGCCCCATCCTTTGCCCGCCCCGCGCGGCGGGCAATACGACGGACGTCGAAGCGGGCGTTCCGGCCGACGGCGGTCGCGGGGAGGGCGGGGGACCGCATGGCGCGGTCCCCCGGGACGGGCGCGTGCGCTGCGCAGCCTCAGCCGGCGCCGGGCTTGCCGTCGTCTTCCGGGTCGCGGCCGAGGCCGCTCTCCTCCGGATCGGGTGGCCGCCGCGGCCCGCTCCTGCGGGCATCGTCGCGATCCCGCGGCTGCTTTTCGGGGTAGCCGGGCGCGTCGGCGGGTTCCTGGCGGCGTGGCATGACGGTCACCGGCCCAGTTCGAACACGACCTGGAGGGTCGCGCCGACCGTGGTCTCGCCCGGGGCGACCGGCGGTGCCGCGCCAGCCGCGTCCATCGCCATCGCCTTCATCATCGGCACCGGCTGCGGGGCGAAGCCGCCGCCTTCGCCGATGCTGACGATGCGGCGCACGCGCAGGCCGAGGGCGCGCGCGTACAGCTCGGCGCGCGCCTGCGCCTTCTTCAACGCGGCCTGGCGGGCCTCGTCGTACACCGCCTCCGGCTCGTCGATCTCGAAGTTCGGGCCGTGGACCTGGTTGGCGCCGCTCGCGACCAGCGCGTCCAGTACCTCGCCCAGCCGGGCCACGTCGCGCACCTTGACGCTGACGGTGTTGCTGGCCTGGTAGCCGGTGATCGCCGGCGGCTGGTTCTCCGCATAGCGGTACTGCGGGTGGACGCTGATGCCGGTGGTCTGGATGTCGCGCCCGTCGATCCCGGCGGCGCGGATCGCCGCGACCACCTTTTCCATCTGCTGCGAGTTGGCGCGCAGTGCGGCGTTGGCGTCGGTGGCCTGGGTGACCACGCCGGCGGACAGGGTGGCCACGTCCGGCACGCGGCTGGCCTCGGCGCTGGCGGTGACGGACAGCAGGGTGCCGTCCTGCGATGCGGTGGCGGCGGGATGCGGGGTCTGGGCGTTGGCGGTCATGGCGAAGGTACCGGGGAGGATGCCGGCGGCAAGGACCAGCGGCAGGAGGATGCGGTTGTGGAACATGGCGGTCTCCTGAACGGACGGGTCAAGGATGGAACCATCCCGTGAACGGCCCGTGAGCCGGACCGGGGTTGGCCGCCCTTGCAGCCGGGGTGGCCGCGTTGGCGCGGGTTATCCTTGCGCCATGCTGCACCTTGCTTCCAGGTCACCGCGCCGTCGCGAACTGCTGGCGCGACTCGGCGTCGACTTCGGCATCCTCGATGTCGAGGTCCCGGAGGTGCGCGCGGCCGGCGAGGCGCCGGAGGAATACGTGCGCCGGGTGGCGCGGGACAAGGCCCTGGCGGGATTGCGGCTGGCAGGGCCCGGCGCCGTGGTGCTGGGCGCGGACACCGAGGTGGTGCTGGACGACGAGGTGTTCGGCAAGCCGCGCGACGCCGCCGACGCCGAAGCGATGCTGCGGCGCCTGTCCGGCCGCACCCACGAGGTGGTCACCGCGGTGTCGCTGGTGGTCGAAGGGCGGGAGGTGCAGGCGGTGTCGCGCTCGCGCGTGACCTTCGACAGCCTGTCCGCCGGGGACATCGCCGCCTACGTCGCCAGCGGCGAGCCGATGGACCGCGCCGGCGCCTATGCCATCCAGGGCGGGGCGGAACGCTTCGTCGCCCGCCTGGACGGCAGTTTCTCCGGCGTGATGGGCCTGCCGCTGCACGAGACCGCCGCGCTGCTGCGGCAATTCGGCATTGCAACGGGTTTCCCGGTGGCGCGATGAGCGAGGAGATCCTGGTCAACGTCACCCCGCGCGAAACCCGGGTCGCGGTGGTCGAGAACGGCATGCTGCAGGAGCTGCACATCGAGCGCGGCTGGCGCCGGGGCGTGGTCGGCAACATCTACAAGGGCCGGGTACAGCGGGTCATGCCCGGGATGCAGGCCGCCTTCGTCGACATCGGCCTGGAGCGCACCGCCTTCCTGCATGCCAACGACGTGCTGCGCGGGATGTCGCAGGCCGAGGGCGATGCCCCGGTCGGCGAGGCGATGGCGGCGGTCCCGGCGCGCCCGGTCACCGAGCTGCTGCACGACGGCCAGGAAGTCGTGGTCCAGGTGGTCAAGGATCCGATCGGCAGCAAGGGCGCGCGGCTCACCACCCAGATCAGCATCCCGTCGCGCTACCTCGTGCTGCTGCCGTTCTCGCGCGTGGTCGGCGTGTCCGCGCGGATCGAGGACGAGGCCGAGCGCCAGCGCCTGAAGTCGCTGGTGGCCGGGCTTGCGCCCCAGGACACGCAGCATGGCTACATCGTGCGCACCAACGCGGAAGGGCAGTCGGCCGAGGCGCTGGCCGAGGACATCGGCTACCTGGAGCGCGCCTGGGCTGTGATCGAGAAGCGGATCGCCGAGGCGCCGGTCGGTACCTGCCTGTACGAGGACCTGAACCTGCCGCTGCGCGCCATGCGCGACCTGGTCCGGCGCGACGTGGAGAAGGTGCGGGTGGACTCGCGCGAGACCTACGAGCGCCTGCGCGAGTTCGCGGCGCAGTACATGCCGGCGAACTCGACCGAGGGCGGGCTCGTGGACAAGCTGGAGTACTACACCGGTCCGCGCCCGATCTTCGACCTGTACGGCGTCGAGGACGAGATCGGCCGCGCGCTGGACAAGGAGGTGCCGCTGAAGTCCGGTGGCTACCTGGTCATCGACCAGACCGAGGCGATGACCACGATCGACGTCAACACCGGCTCGTTCCTCGGCCAGCGCAACCTCGAGGAGACGGCGTACCGCACCAACCTCGAGGCCGCGCAGGCGGTGGCGCGCCAGCTGCGCCTGCGCAACCTCGGCGGCATCATCATCATCGACTTCATCGACATGGCCGACCCGGAGCACCGGCGGCAGGTGCTGCGCACGCTGGAGAAGGCGCTGGCCAAGGACCACGCGCGGACAACGGTGTACGACTTCTCGCCGCTGGGCCTCGTCGAGATGACGCGCAAGCGTACCGTCGACAGCCTGCAGCGCCAGCTCAGCGAGACCTGCCCGGAGTGCGGTGGCCGCGGCACGATCAAGACCGCCGAGACCGTGACCTACGAGATCTTCCGCGAGATCGTGCGTGCGGTGCGCCAGTTCGAGGCCGAGCGCCTGCTGGTGATCGCCTCGCCCAAGGTCGTGGCCCGGATCACGGAGGAGGAATCCGCCACGGTCGCCGAGCTCGAGGAGTTCCTTGGCAAGTCGATCCGTTTCCAGGCCGACGAACAGTACCAGCAAGAGCAGTTCGATGTGGTCCTGCTTTGAGGCAGCACGCGGCGGGGCCGCGCCACGTCGCCGGGTGGGCGGCGGATGACCGCGTCCCTGCGCAGGGGCGCGCGGCTCGCGGGCCGCGCGCTGTGGTACGCGCTCGCCGTGGTGCTGGTGGCCATGGCGCTGGGCGCGGCCGTCTTCGGCGGCCTGCTGACGCTGGCCGAACGGCACCCGCAGCGGATCGCCGGCTGGCTCTCGGCGCGCGCGGGCCATCCGGTGGCCTTCGACCGCGTCACCACCGGATGGACGCGGCGCGGCCCGCTGCTGCGGCTGGACGGCCTGCGCGTGGGCGATGCGGGCCGTGGCGTCGCCATCGGCGAGGCGGAGATCCTGATCGCGCAGTACACGGGCCTGTTGCCCGGGCGCTCGTTCACCGAACTGCGCCTGCGCGGGCTGCAGCTCGCGCTCGAGCGCGAGGACGACGGCCGTTGGCGCGTGCGCGGACTGCCGGGGCAGGAGGTCGCCGGCGGCGATCCGTTCGGGGTACTGGAAGGCCTGGGCGAGCTGCAGGTGGTCGATGCCAGGCTGTCGGTGCACGCGCCGGCGCTGGGCATCGATGCGACCGTGCCGAGGATCAGCCTGCGCATGCGCGTCGAGGGCCCGCGCGTGCGCGCGGCGGCGCGGGCATGGATGCGGGACGGGGTGTCGCCGCTGGAAGTGGTCGCGGACATCGACCGCGTGCGTGGCGACGGCAGGGTCCATGCCGAGGCGCGGCAGGCCGACCTGTCGGCCTGGTCGGCCCTGGTCCGCCACGAGGGGATCGTCGCAGAGGACGGCACCGGCCACGTCGAGGCCTGGGCGGAATTGCGGGGGTACCGCGTCGTCTCGCTCGTCGCCGACGGCGAACTGCACGACCTGGTGGTGCGTGGCGCGCCGCTCGGGGACGGAAGCGGGCCACGGCTGCGCCTGGATTCGCTCTCGCTGCTGGCGCGGCTGGGCATCGACGGGCGCGACTGGCGTCTGGACGCGCCGCGCCTGCGCATCGCCGGTGGTGGCGACCGGCAGGTGCTCGACGGGCTGCTGCTGGCGGGCGGGCGCCACAACGTGCTGCGCGCGCAGCGGCTCGACGCCGGCCCGCTGGTCGCGGCGCTGGCCCTGAGCGGCAGGCTCGATCCGGGGCTGCGCCGCTGGCTGCTGGCCGCGCGCCCGGACGCGGTGCTGCACGACATCGATGCCTACGGGAGCGAAGGCGGCCCGCTGCGCGCACGCGCCAGGATCGAGGACCTGCGCTTCGGCGCCGTCGGCGATGCGCCGGGACTGTCCGGCCTGCATGGCACGCTGCAGGCGGATACGGCGGGTTTCGCGTTCGAGTTCGACCCGGGCGCCATCGTGCGCTTCGACTGGGAGCCGGGCTTCGGCCCGCCGCACGACATCCGCCTGCGTGGTGGCATCGCCGGCTGGCGCGAAGGTGAGGGCCTGCGCGTGGAGACGCCGGCACTGCGCGTCGATGGTGACGGCTACGCCATGGACGTGCGCGGCGGCATGTGGTTCCAGAACGACGGCACGTACCCGGCGATCGACATGGTCGCGTCGCTCGCGGACGCGAAGGTGCCGCTGGCGAGGCGCTTCCTGGTGCGCCACCTGATGCCGGATGCCGCGGAGCAGTGGCTCGACGCGGCGCTGGTCGACGGCATCATCGGCAACGCCCATGCGGTGGTTTCGGGCGACCTGGACGACTGGCCGTTCAGTTCGCTCGATGGCCGGCAGGCGCATGGCCTGTTCCTGGCCGAAGGCGAGCTCCAGGGCGCCGTGGTCCGCTTCCACCCGGACTGGCCGGAGGCCGCGAACCTCGATGGGCTCGCCAGCTTCGTCAACGACGGCTTCACGGTGAAGGGGCGCGCGACGATCGCCGGCGTCCCGGTCACCTCGCTGCAGGCCGGCATCGCCCACTACGCGAATGCCGCGCTGTCGGTCCGCGCGCGGGCGCAGGGCGATGCCGCGGGGTTCCTGGCCCTGCTCCGGCGGAGCCCGTTGCGCGAGGACCATGCGGACGTGTTCGCCAACCTGTCCGCGGAGGGGCCGGCGTCGGCGACGTTCGCGATGGATCTGCCGCTGCACGACGGCGCGGACCACGTGCCGCGGATCGCGGGCGAGGTCGAATTGCATGGCGCCAGGCTCGCCGACGCACGCTGGAAGCTCGCCTTCGAAGGCGTGCAGGGCAGGGCCCGCTACGGACACGGGGGCTTCGCCGCGGAACGCCTGGCGGTGCGGCGTGACGGGCGCCCCGGCACCCTCTCGCTGCGCGCGGGCGCGCCGTACGTGCGGGAGGCGGGGCATGTCTTCGAGGCCGAGGCCGACGCCGTGCTGCCGGCGGGGGACCTGCTGGCGCACGCCCCGGAGCTGGACTGGCTGAAGTCCCGCATGGAGGGACGCTCGCGCTGGAACGTCATGGTCGCCGTGCCCGCCCGCGCGGCGTTCCAGGGCCAGGCGCGGCTGCGGCTGCGTTCCGACCTGGCCGGCACCGCGCTCGACCTGCCGGCACCGCTGCGCAAGCCTGCCGCCACCGTCCTGCCGGTGACGGTGACGGCGACGCTGCCGATGACGGACGGGGAGGTGCAGGTCGCCTTCGGTGACCGCCTTGCCCTGCGGATGCGCCAGGCGCAGGGCGCGACCGGCATGCGCGTGGTGCTCGGCGCCACGGCGGTCGCGGAGCCGCCGCCGGCCTCCGGGCTGGTGGTCGCCGGGCGCACGCCGGAACTGGACGCGATGGGCTGGGCCGCGATTGCCGGGGCTGGCGACGGCGACGGCCCTTCGCTGCGTGGCGTGGAGGTGGTGGCGGAACGACTGCACCTGTTCGGCGGCGTGTTCCCCGACACGCGCGTCACCGCCTCTCCGGACGGCGATGCCATGCGAATCGCGTTCGACGGCGGTGCGCTGGCCGGCACGCTGCGCCTGCCGAAGGCGCGCACGTCCGCGCTCACCGGGCACTTCCAGCGCCTGTACTGGACCCCGGCGAAACCGCGCGATGGCGCGTCCCCCGGACCGCGGCATGCGGATGACCGCGACGACATCGACGACGACATCGACCCGGCGCGCCTGCCGCCGCTGCAGGTCGACGTGGACGACCTGCGCCTGGGCACGCTCGTGCTCGGCAACGCCGCGCTGCGCACCCGGCCGGTGCCGTCGGGCCTGGAGATCGAACGCCTGCAGACGCGTTCGCCGCGCCAGCGGATCGACGCCACCGGTTCCTGGACCGGGCGCGGCGCCGGGGCGCGCACGCGCCTGCGCATGGACATCGACAGCGGCGACTTCGGCCGGCTTCTTGCCGGGTTCGGCTTCGGCGGCCACATCGACGGCGGCGAGGGGCGCGTGCGCTTCGATGGCGAGTGGCCGCGCGGCCCGGGCGCGTTCGACCCGGGCGCGCTGGAAGGCAGGCTTTCGGTCGCCGTCCGGAACGGCCGCCTGGTCGAGGTGGAGCCGGGCGCGGGACGCCTGCTCGGACTGCTCAGCGTGGCCCAGCTGCCGCGCCGGCTGATGCTCGATTTCCGCGACTTCTTCGCCAGCGGTTTCGCCTTCAACCGCATCGGCGGCAACGTGCGCTTCTCCGCCGGCCAGGCGGACAGCGACGACATCGTGATCGACGGCCCGGCCGCCGAGATCCGGATCCAGGGCCGCAGCGACCTGCGCGCGCAGGTGCACGACCAGCGGATCGAGGTGCTGCCCAAGACCGGCAACCTGCTGGCCGCGGTCGGCGCGATCGCGGGTGGCCCGGTCGGCGCCGCGGTCGGCGCCGTGGCCAACGCGGTGCTCCGGCGCCCGCTGGGCGAGCTCAACGCCAGGACCTACCGCATCACCGGCCCCTGGCAGGACCCGAAGGTGGAAGTGACCGAGCACGCGGCCGCACCGGGTGCTTCTTCCGCCGGCGACAGGCAATGACGGGCTTGCCATCCCCGTGGCCGGCCCCAAACTGGACACCATGACCACGACCGACAACGCATCCGCGCTTTCCGTCGCCACCTCGCGCCTGCTCCAGCCCGCGGGCCTGGACGACCGCAACCTCGAACGCATGTTCTCGGCCCTGATGGGGCCCGGCATCGATTTCGGCGACCTCTACTTCCAGCATTCGCGGCGCGAGAGCTGGACGGTGGAGGACGGCATCGTCAAGGACGGGGCGCATTCGATCGAGCAGGGCGTGGGCGTGCGCGCGATCTCCGGCGAGAAGACCGGCTTCGCCTATTCCGACGACATCAACGGCGAGGCACTGCTGGAGGCGGTGCGCTCGGCGCGCGCGATCGCGCGCGATGGCGGTTCGCGCGCGCCGCGTGCCCTGCAGGTCGCCGGTGCGCGGTGCCTGTACCCGGCGGTGGACCCCGTGGACAGGCTGGGCAACGATGCCAAGGTCGAGGTGCTGCGCCGCGTCGACCGCCTGCTGCGCGCGGCCGACCCGCGGGTGAAGCAGGTGGTGGTGAGCCTGACCGGTGGCGTGGACACCATCCTGGTCGCGCGCAGCGACGGCGTGCTGGCGGGGGACGTGCGCCCGCTGGTGCGGCTCAACGTGCAGGTGATCGTCGAGCAGGACGGCCGCCGCGAGAGCGGGTATGCGGGCTATGGCGGGCGGTATTCGTACGAGGAACTGCTTGGCGACGGCCGGCCCGAGCATTTCGCGCGCGAGGCGCTGCGCCAGGCGCTGGTGAACCTGGAGGCGATCGAGGCCCCGGCGGGCGTGATGCCGGTGGTGCTCGGCGCCGGCTGGCCGGGCGTGCTGCTGCACGAGGCGGTCGGCCATGGACTGGAGGGTGACTTCAACCGCAAGGGCACCTCCACCTACGCCGGCCGGATCGGCCAGCGCGTGGCCGCACCGGGCGTGACGATCGTCGACGACGGCACCCTGCCGGGCCGCCGCGGCTCGCTCAACGTGGACGACGAGGGCACGCCCACCCGGTGCACCACGCTGATCGAGGACGGCGTGCTGGTCGGCTACATGCAGGACACGCTCAATGCCCGGCTGATGGGGATGGAGCCGACCGGCAACGGCCGCCGCGAGTCGTTCGCGCACCTGGTGATGCCGCGCATGACCAACACCTACATGCTCGCCGGTCCCCACGACCGCGAGGAGATGATCCGCTCGGTGAAGCGGGGCCTGTACGCGGTCAACTTCGGCGGCGGGCAGGTGGACATCACCAGTGGCAGGTACGTGTTCTCGGCGACCGAGGCCTACCTGATCGAGGACGGCAGGATCACCGCGCCGGTGAAGGGCGCGACCCTGATCGGCAACGGCCCGGAAACCATGCAGAAGGTGGAGATGGTCGGGCACGACCTGGCGCTCGACGACGGCGTGGGCACCTGCGGCAAGGACGGGCAGAGCGTGCCGGTGGGCGTGGGCCAGCCTTCGCTGCTGGTCGGCCAGCTCACCGTGGGCGGGACCAGAGCGTGACGCGGACGGTGCGCCGGCACCCGCGCGGGCGTTCAGCCGGTTCCGCCGCCGTCGGGCGCGGTGGCCTCCGCGTCGATCAGGTCGCGGACCACGCGGAACAGTTCCCGGAACGCGCGCGGCGGCCTGCCGCGGGTGCGCTCCTCGTGCGCGTTGCGCACCAGCTGGCGCAGTTGCTGGCGGTCGGCATGCGGGAATTCCGCGAGCAGCGCCGAAAGCGCGGCGTCGCCTTCCTCCAGCAGCCGCCCGCGCCAGTGTTCGGCCCGGTGCATGCGCGCGGTTTCCAGGCGCGCGGCCTCGCCGCTGGCGTCGAGCGCGTCGCGGATCGCGTCCAGCGTTCCGTCTTCCTCGCGCCGCATCTGCTTGGCAAGATAGGCCAGCTGCCGCTTGCGGGCGATGTGCGAGGTGATGCGCCTGGCTTCCTCGATGTGCGGCAGCAGGTGTTCCGGCACCGGCAGCTTCGCGAGCTCGCCCGGTGCCAGCCCGGCCAGCCTCCCGGCCAGCGCCAGCACGTCCAGCGCCTCGCGGCGCCGCTGGCTGCGGCTTGGCGACAGGTATTCGCCGGTTTCCTCGTCACGTCCCCTCATGCACACAGGATAAGCCATTGAGCCGGATTCCCGTGCCCGTCACCGACGATTGCGACGCGCGGATCACGCGCCTGCAGGAACTGGCCGAGCGCCTGCTCGCACGCTGCCGCGCGCACGGCGCGACGCAGGCGGAGGTGTCGTGCTCGGAGGAGCGCGGCCTCGCCGTCAACGTGCGCATGGGCGAGGTCGAGACGATCGAGGCCACCCGTGACCGTGGCATCGCGGTGACCGTGTATTTCGGCAGGCGCAAGGGCAGCGCCAGCACCGCCGACCTGCGCGAATCCAGCCTCGAGGCGACGGTGGAGCAGGCCTGCGCGATCGCGCGCCACACCGAGGACGACGATGCCGCCGGCCTGGCCGACCCGGAGCTGATGGCGCGGCCGGGTCCCGACGGGCGCTGGCCCGACTTCGACTGCTGGCATCCGTGGGCGCTGGATCCCGACCGCGCCGTGGACATCGCGCTGGCCTGCGAGGCCGCCGGACGCGGCGCGGACGTGCGGATCGGCAACTCCGACGGCGCCTCGGTCTCGACCGGACAGTCGCTGGCGGTCTACGCCAACAGCCACGGCTTCATGGGCGTGGAGCGGGGGACACACCACAGCATCGGCTGCGCGCTGATCGCCGGCGGAGGCGATCGCATGCAGCGCGACGGCTGGTACACCTCGGCGCCCGCGGAGGAAGACCTGGAGGCACCGGAAGAGGTCGGCCGCCGTGCCGCGCGGCGCGCCGTGGCGCGGCTGGACCCGCGGCCGGTGGCTACCGGCGAATACCCGGTGCTGTTCGCCGCCGAGGTGGCGCGCTCCCTCGTCGGCCACCTGGTCGGCGCGGTCTCGGGCGGTGCCCTGTACCGCCGGGCCAGCTTCCTGCTCGACAGCGCCGGGAAGCAGCTGTTCCCGCCATGGTTCTCGATCATGGAGCGGCCCTGGCTGCGGCGCGGCCAGCGCTCGGCGGCGTTCGACGCCGAGGGCGTGGCCACCCGCGAGTCGGCCCTGGTCGAGGGCGGGGTGCTGCAGCGCTACGTGCTGGGCAGCTACTCGGCGCGCAAGCTCGGCCTGCGGACCACGGGCAACGCCGGCGGCGTGCACAACCTGGTGCTGGCGGCCAATGCCGGCGGCTTCGACGGGCTGGTCGCCGGGATGCGCCGCGGGCTGGTGGTCACCGAGCTGATGGGGCAGGGGGTCAATGCCGTGACCGGGGACTACTCGCGTGGCGCGGCGGGCTTCTGGGTCGAGGACGGGGCGATCGCGTACCCGGTGGATGGCATCACCATCGCCGGCAACCTGCGCGACATGTTCCTCGGCATCGAGGCCGTGGGCGACGACGTCGACCCCCGCTCGCACATCCGTACCGGCTCGATCCTGGTCGGCCGGATGACCGTGGCCGGCCAAACCTGAATACGCCGTTCACAAGCCGGGTATGATGCGACCTGCCCGGCTTCGGAGCCGGGCGCCTGGCATCCATCACACCCGGAGGGGAACCCACATGACCGAACAGCAGGAGCAGGCATCCGCGAACGCGGGGAACGGGATCAGCGCAGAGCAGCGCCAGTGGGCGATGTTCGCCCACCTGTCGGCCCTGCTGGGCGGGCGCTGGTGACCACCGGATGGGCGGCGAGCATCGGCTGCGTAGTCGGCCCGCTGGTCATCTGGCTGCTGAAGAAGGAAACGATGCCCTTCGTGGACGACCAGGCCAAGGAGGCGCTGAACTTCAACATCACCATCGCGATCATCATGCTGGCGCTGTTCGTGCTCGGGATCGTGACGCTCGGCATCGGTTTCCTGCTGGTCGTGCCGATCATGCTGATCGTCGGGCTGGGCGCCCTGGTGCTGATCATCATCGCCGCGATCAAGGCCAACGACGGCGTTGCCTACCGCTATCCCTTTACCCTGCGCCTGGTGAAGTGAGCCTCCGCCGGCGCCGTGGCGCGCGTGCGACGCGTCCACGGCGCCGGATGTGACTGGCCCATCCGTTGGGTTGGGATCGGGGCCGGCCGTCGCTATCTTCGGGACAGGGCCGGACCGTTTCCGGCGGGAGACGCGCGATGGAAGCCACCGCCAACCCCACCATGTCCGAACGCCAATGGGCCGCGCTCGCCCACGCCGGCGCGCTGCTGCTCGCACTGCTGACCAGCTGGTTCTCCGGCTTCGCCGGGATGCTGGCGGCGATCGTGGTCTACCTGCTCAGGAAGGATGATTCGGCCTTCGTCGCCGACCATGCGCGCGAGGCGTTCAACTTCAACCTCAGCATGTTCCTGTACGCCTGCGCGTTGATCGTCGCCGGCATCGTCCTGTTCGGCGCCACCGTGCTGACCCTGGGGCTGGGCATCATCCTGACCCTGCCGGCGGGACTGGTGCTGCTCGCGGCGGCAGCGGCGGTCGCGGTGATGTGGCTGGTGTGCAGCATCATCGCCGTGGTCAAGGCCTGGAACGGCGAGAGCTGGCGCTACCCGCTGACGATCCGTCTGCTGGTGGGCTGAGGTGGCCGGCGGCAGCGGGCTGCTGCCGGCTCAGGCGTTGCGCTCGATCGCCAGGCGGCCGAGTGCGGCCAGCGGCGCGGTGTCGCCTCCGCAGTCGGCCAGTGCGTCGCGCATCCGCTCGGCGAGCACCGCGAGGCGGCGGCGCGAGGCCTCCACGCCGATCAGCGCCGGGAAGGTGGCCTTGTCCTGCGCAGCGTCCTTGCCGGCGGTCTTGCCGAGCGTGGCGCTGTCGCCCTCGATGTCGAGCAGGTCGTCGCGGATCTGGAAGGCCAGCCCGAGCGCGTCGGCGAAGGCGTCGAGCTTCGCAAGGGTGGCTTCGTCGGCGCCGGCGGCGATCGCGCCCAGCCGCACCGCGGCGCGCAGCAGGGCGCCGGTCTTCATCGCATGCAGGCGCTCGAGCGCCTCCAGCGGTGTGCGCGCGCTCCTGCCGGTGGCGGCGAGGTCGAGGGCCTGGCCGCCGCACATGCCGTTGGCGCCGGCGGCGGCCGCGAGCTCGGCCAGCATGCCGACCACGCGCGGGGGCGGCAGCGGCGAGGCGGCCAGCGCCGAGAAGGCCAGCGACTGCAGGGCGTCGCCGGCGAGGATCGCGGTGGCCTCGCCGTAGGTCACGTGCACCGTGGGCTGGCCGCGGCGCAGCGCGTCGTCGTCCATCGCCGGCAGGTCGTCGTGCACCAGCGAATAGGCGTGGATCAGCTCGACCGCGGCGGCCGGCGCGTCCAGCACCTCGGCACCGGCGCCGCAGGCGTGGCCGCTGGCGTAGGCGAGCAGGGGGCGCATGCGCTTGCCGCCGAGCAGGACCGCATGGCGCATGGCCGCGTGCAGCCCCGGCTCCGAGCCGGAGGTCCCGTCGAGCAGCCGGGCCAGGGTGGCATCGGCGCGTTCGCGCCAGGCCGCCAGTTGCCGTGCGACCTGGCCGCCCGCGGGCTCAGGCCCCGTCATGTCCGCTGCCCGGGGTGTCCGGGAACGGGACCGCCTTGGCCGGCGCGTCCGGGTCGCCGAGCAGGCGTACCCGCAGCTCGGCTTCCTCCAGCGCCTGCTGGCAGCGGCGGTACAGGGCCACGCCGCGCTCGTAGGCGGCGAGCGATTCCTCGAGGGTCATGTCGCCCTGTTCCATCTTCTCGACCAGACGTTCGAGCTGCTCGAGCGACTGCTCGAAGTCGGCGACGGGGAACGTTTCCGGAGCGGGCTTCTTGGCCATGCGCGCAGTTTACGCCAGCGGCTGGCGCGAAAGGTGCCTGCCTACGGTGCCGGAGTCCACGACAGCCGGCATCCGGCCGTGCGCAACCAGGCATCGAACGCCGCAGAGAAGACGAGGTCGCCGGCGGCGGCGAGGCTGCCGTCGGCAAAGGACAGCAGCGGCATCCGCGCGCGCACCCAGGGCGGCACGCCCAGGTCCTGCAGCACGTGCTTGAGCGCGTGGCTGTGGCGGCGGCCGGGCAGGACGATCCGCTCGCCGCCCCGGCGGGCATGCACGGTCCACGGGCCGCCCGCCTGCGCGGGCTGCGGCATGAAGGCGAGCCGGTCCCCGGTCGGCAGTTCCAGGGGCGCCTGCCCGTCCCAGATGGCGTGAAAGCCGGGCGGCAACGGCGGCTGGCGGTACCCGGCCCAGAGCAGGCCGCGCCAGCGGCGGACCACCGCGTCGGCCCAGGCGTATTCCGGTGCGTGGCCGCCGGCTTCGCCCAGCAGGTCGCGTTCGATGCGGGCCACGCCACCGGCCGGCAGCGGCGGCAGGCCGCGGCCGGCGATCCAGCGCCGCAGCACGCGCGCACGGCGCATCGCCGGCAACGCGGCCAGTTTCCCGGCGTCGAGGCAGGCCGGATCGACGCCGCGCACCATGGCGAGCGCCATGGCGTCGCCGTCGTCGAGCAGGGCGGAGGCCTCGCGTTGCAGGCCGGCGCTGCGCGCGAGCGAGACGGCCGCGTGCGGCCAGCGTTCGTGCAGCAGGGGCATCACCCGGTGGCGCAGGAAGTTGCGGTCGTGGGCCAGCTCGGCATTGGCCGGATCCTCGATCCAGCGCAGCCCCCGCGCCCGCGCCCAGGCGAGCAGGCGTTCTCGCGGCACCCCGAGCAGGGGGCGCCACAGGAAGCCGCGGCCGAACCGGCGCCACGGCGCCATCGCGCCGAGGCCGTCGCCGGAGGCGCGCAGGGCGCGCAGCAGGAAGGTCTCGGCCTGGTCGTCGAGGTGGTGCGCCAGCGCCAGGATCCCGTCATCGGGCAGGACACGCGCGAACGCGGCATGGCGCGCCTCGCGCGCCGCCGCCTCGAGGCCGTCGCCGCGGCCGCGTGGCACCTCGACGCGGACCACGTCCAGCGGGATTCCGAGCGCGTCGCATTCGCGGCGGCTGTGCAGCGCCCAGCCGTCGGCATCCGGGTGCAGGCCGTGGTGGACGTGGATCGCGCGCAGCCCGCGCGCGCGCAGCCCCGGGTCGGCCGCGACCAGGTGCAGCAGCACGGTGGAATCGAGCCCGCCGCTGTAGCCCACGAGCAAGGGGCCGTCGCCCGGGGGCGTGGCCAGCGTGATCGCCGGGCCGTCCTCATCGGGGATGCCGGCCGGGGACTGCATGGCCGCGCCCGCGGCTCAGGCCGCCTCGTAGGCGCCGTAGCTGCGCAGCCTGCGGTAGCGGCGCTCCAGCAGCTCGGGCAGGGGCACGGCTTCCAGCGCGTCGAGTTCGTTGAGCAGCACGGCCTTGAGCCGGACGGCCATCTGGCGCGGGTTGCGGTGGGCGCCGCCGATCGGCTCGCGCACCACCTTGTCGATCAGTCCCAGCTCCAGCAGCCGGCGCGCGGTCAGGCCGAGTTGCTCGGCGGCGTCCCGGGCCTTCTTCGCGTCCTTCCACAGGATCGAGGCGCAGCCCTCGGGCGAGATCACCGAGTAGGTGCTGTACTCGAGCATCAGCGTGCGGTCGCCGACGCCGATGGCCAGCGCGCCGCCGGAGCCGCCCTCGCCGATCACGGTGCAGATGATCGGGGTCTTCAGCCCGGCCATCTCCATCAGGTTGCGGGCGATGGCCTCGGACTGGCCGCGCTCCTCGGCACCGATGCCCGGGTAGGCGCCCGGCGTGTCGATGAAGGTCAGCAGCGGCAGGCGGAAGCGCTCGGCCATCTTCATCAGCCGCAGCGCCTTGCGATAGCCCTCCGGGCGCGGCATGCCGAAGTTGCGGCGCACCTTCGACTTGGTGTCGCGGCCCTTCTGGTGGCCGATGATCATCACGCTGCGCCCGGCGATGCGGCCCGGCCCGCCGACGATCGCGGGGTCGTCGGCGAAGGCGCGGTCGCCGGCCAGTTCCTCGAACTCGTCGCAGATCTCGTTGATGTAGTCGAGGGTGTACGGCCGCAGCGGGTGGCGGGCCAGCTGCGACACCTGCCAGGGGGTCAGGTCGCGGAAGATGTGCGCCGTGCGCTTGCGCAGCTTGTCCTGCAGCGCGCGCACCTCCGCGTCGATGTCGACCTCGGGGCCGTGGCTGGCCTGGCGGAGCTCGTGGATCTTCGCCTCGAGGTCGGCGATGGGCTGTTCGAAGTCGAGGTAGTTCGGGTTCATGGTCGGGCCATTGGCCGGAAAGCGGACAGTTTACCGGGCCGGGTCGGGGGGCACCGTACCGGGGCGTCCGGTCGGGGGCGGTCAGTGGGCCCAGGGGCGGGACAGGGACAGCTTCACCTGGCGCACGCCGGGCAGGCCGCGCAGCGTGGCCGGCAGGTCGGCGGCGACCTGGATGCCGTGGCTGCCGTTGACGTCCAGCCGGCCGCTGGCCCCGCCGGGCACCACCAGCTCGTAGCGCAGCGGGGTCATGCCCGGGCGGTGACGGTCGAACAGCGCCTCCACCCGGTCGAACGCGCCAGGCACGCGCAGGTCCAGCCGCAGGAACAGGCCGCGCGCGTGCTGGCGGCACAGTTCCTCGAAATCCCAGCAGCGGCGCGCGCGCAGGGAGAAGCCGCCGCTGAACTCGTCCTCGCGCAGGCCGCCCTCGACCACCAGGATCCGGTCCCGGGTGAGCAGCGCGGCGTGCGCGAAATATTCCTCGGCGAAGAACGCGCACTCCAGCTGGCCGCGCCCGTCCTCGATCAGCACGAAGGCCTGCGAGTCGCCGCGCCGGCGCACGCCGACCACCTGACCGGCCACGACCACCTGGGTTTCCTGGCGCCAGCCGCCACGCCCGCCGCCGTCCTGGCCGCGCGCGGCCCACAGCGCCTCGAGCTGGCCCAGGTCGTGCCCGACCAGCGCCTTCAGGTCGTCGCGGTACGGATCGAGCGGGTGGCCGCTGAGGTAGTGGCCGAGCGTCTCGCGCTCGCCGTCAAGCTTCTGCCGCAGCGGCCATTCCTCGCACACCGGCAGATCGATGTGGATGTCCGGCGCGCCGGCGGCGTTGCCGAACATGTCCACCATCCCGGCCTCCCGGTTGCGCGCGATCTGCTCGGTCGCCTTCAGCACCTCCGGCAGCTGCAGCATGAGCGAGGCGCGGTTGGCGGCGAGGGCATCGAGCGCGCCGGCGTGGATCAGCGCCTCCAGCGTGCGCCGGTTGAGGCGGCCGGAATCGACGCGCTTGCAGAAGTCGAGCAGGTCCACGTAGCCGCCCGCGGGGCGTGCCTCGACGATCGCCTCGCAGGCGCCGCGGCCCACGCCCTTGACCGCGCCCAGGCCGTAGCGGATGGTCCTTTCGTCGATCGCCTCGAACATGTAGCCGGAGGCGTTGACGTCGGGCGGCAGCACGGTCAGGCCCATGGCGCGGGCCTCGTTGAGGAAGCCGACTACCTTGTCGGTGTTGTCCATGTCGCTGGACATCACCGCGGCCATGAACTCGGCCGGGTAGTGCACCTTCAGCCACGCCGTCTGGTAGGCCACCAGCGCGTAGGCGGCCGAGTGCGACTTGTTGAAGCCGTACTCGGCGAATTTCTCCATCAGGTCGAAGATCTGGTTGGCGGTCTTCGCGTCGATGCCGTTGGCCGCGGCGCCGGCCTCGAACTTGGCGCGCTCCTTGGCCATCTCCTCGGGCTTCTTCTTGCCCATGGCGCGGCGCAGCAGGTCGGCGCCGCCCAGCGAGTAGCCGGCCAGCACCTGCGCGATCTGCATCACCTGTTCCTGGTACACGATCACGCCGTAGGTCGACTTCAGCACCGGCTCCAGCGCCGGGTGCGGGTAGGTGACCTCGGTGAGGCCGTGCTTGCGGTCGCACCATTCGCGGTCCATCCCGGAGCCGAGCGGGCCGGGACGGAACAGCGCGGCCAGGGCGATGATGTCCTCGAAGGTGTCCGGGCGCGCGCGCTTGAGCAGCTCGCGCATGCCGCGGGATTCGAACTGGAACACCGCGACCGTGTCGCCGCGCGCGAACAGCTCGTAGGTGGGCTTGTCGTCGAGCGGCAGCGCGGAGATGTCCAGAGGCTGCTCGCCCTTGGCGGCGCGGCGCGCGTTGATCGCCTTCACCGCCCAGTCGATGATGGTGAGCGTGCGCAGGCCGAGGAAGTCGAACTTCACCAGGCCCACCGCCTCGACGTCGTCCTTGTCGAACTGGGTCACCGGGTTGCGGCCGCGGCCGTGCCCGTCGTGTTCGGCGAACAGCGGGCAGAAGTCGGACAGCGGCGCCGGCGCGATGACCACGCCGCCGGCGTGCTTGCCGGCGTTGCGGGTCAGGTCCTCCAGCTGCAGCGCGAGGTCCACCAGGTCGCGGACCTCGTCCTCATTCTCGTAGCGCTCCTTGAACTCGGGGACGATGTAGGAGGGGTCCTTCTGCGCGCGCTTGCTGCGGCCGATGGCGTCCTCGAGCGAGATCGGGTCGGTCGGCTGCAGCGGGATCAGCTTGGCCAGTCCGTCCACGAAGCCGTACGGGTGGCCGAGCACGCGGCCAACGTCGCGCAGCACCGCCTTCGCGGCCATGGTGCCGTAGGTGATGATCTGCGAGACGCGGTCGCGGCCATACTTCCGGGCCACGTACTCGATCACCTCGTCGCGGCGGTCCATGCAGAAGTCGATGTCGAAGTCCGGCATCGACACGCGCTCGGGGTTGAGGAAGCGCTCGAACAGCAGGTCGTAGGGCAGCGGGTCGAGGTTGGTGATGCCCAGCGCCCACGCGACCAGCGAGCCGGCGCCGGAACCGCGGCCCGGGCCGACCGGGATGCCCTGGCTCTTGGCCCAGTTGATGAAGTCGGCCACGATCAGGAAGTAGCCCGGGAACCCCATCCCGATGATGACGTCGAGCTCGCGCTCGAGCCGTTCCTCGTAGTCGGCGCGGGTGCGGCCCGGCGCCAGCGGGTGCTTCTCCAGCCGTTCGGCCAGGCCGCGCCGGGCCACGTCGCGGATCCACGACTCCAGCGTGTGTTCCGGCGGCACCGGGAACGCCGGCAGGAAGTACTTGCCCAGCCGCAGCTCGAGGTTGCAGCGCTGCGCCAGTGCGACGGTGTTGTCGATCGCGTCGGGGATGTCGGCAAACAGCTCCGCCATCTCCACGCTGGACTTGAGGTACTGCTCCGGCGTGTATTCGCGTGGCCGCTTCGGATCGTCCAGCACGCGGCCGGTGGCGATGCACACGCGCGCCTCGTGCGCCTCGAAGCCGTCGGCGTCGAGGAAGCGGGCGTTGTTGCTGGCGACCACGGGGATGCCGCGGCGTGAGGAGACGTCGAGCGCGAAGGCGTTGAACGCGGCCTCGCCCTCCAGCCCGCAGCGGGTGAGTTCGAGGTAGAGGTTGTCGTCGAAGACGCGCTGCCAGTCGGCGAACCACTGGCCGGCGAGGTCGTCGCGGCCCGATGCCAGCAGCCGGCCGCCGCCGCTGTGGCGCCCCGCCAGCGCGAACAGCCCGGCGTGGTCCTCGCGCAGCCATTCGGGGCGGATCGCCACGCCGTCCTGGCGGTGGCCTTCCATCCACGCGCGGGTCAGCAGCCGCGACAGCGACAGGTAACCCTCGCGGTCGCGGCACAGCAGGGTGAGCAGCCAGGCCGGCCCGTCGCCATCGGCCACCATCACGTCGGCGCCGGCGATCGGCTTGATCCCGGCGCCCTCGGCGGCGCGGTAGAACTTGACCAGCGCGAACAGGTTGTTGAGGTCGGTGACGGCCACCGACGGCTGCCCGTGCGCGACGCAGCGGGCAACGAGGTCCGGGATCCGGATCGTCGAGTCGACGAGCGAGTATTCGCTGTGGAGGTGGAGGTGGACGAAACGGCGGGACATCGCGGCGGTCGGGCGAGTCAGCGCTCAGGGTAGGCCGGGAGCCGGGGGCGGACAAGGCTTGACAGCCCGCCGCCGGCGGCGCCGGTCAGGCGCCGGCCGGGTCCGCGAACAGCGCCAGCTGCGCGCGTACCGGCATGAAGCTGCGCCGGTGCTCGGGGCAGGGGCCGAAGCGGCGCAGCGCTTCCAGGTGCGCGGGCGAGGGGTAGCCCTTGTGCCGGTCGAAGCCGTATTGCGGGTAGCGGGCGTGCAGCTCGAGCATGGCGCGGTCGCGCGCGACCTTGGCGAGGATCGAGGCGGCCATGATCGCCGGGTCGAGCGCGTCGCCGCCGACCACGGCTTCCGCCGGGCAGGGCAGGTCGCGCGGCAGCCGGTTGCCGTCGATGCGCGCGAAGCGGGGCATTGGCGAGAGCGCGCGCAGGGCGCGGGCCATGCCCGCGAGGGTGGCCTGCAGGATGTTGAGCGCATCGATCTCCTCGCGCCCGACGAACTCGATGCGGTAGGCCAGCGCGCGTTCGATGATCAGCGGGAACAGCGCCTCGCGGCGTTTTTCCGTCAGCTTCTTGGAATCGTCCAGGCCCCCGATCGGCCGCGCCGGGTCGAGGATCACCGCGGCCACCACCACCGGCCCCGCGAGGGGGCCGCGGCCCGCTTCGTCCACGCCGGCGACCAGCTCCGTCATCGCGCCCCTTCCACCAGCTCGGCCACGGCCTGCGCGGCGCTGGCGGACGCGTCGCGGCGCAGGGCCAGGTGCAGCTCACGGTACACCGGCTCCAGCGCGGCCACGGCCGCGGGATCCTCGAACCAGCCCAGGACGGCGCGGGCGAGGTTCTCCGGCGTGCACTCGTCCTGCATCAGTTCCGGCGCGACCGTGGTGCCGGCCAGGATGTTGGGCAGTGAATAGCGGTCCACCTTGAGCAGGCCGAGGCTGCGCACGATGCGGTAGGTGGTGGGCGCGATCCGGTAGCCGACCACCATCGGGCGCTTGGCCAGCATCGCCTCCAGCGCGGCCGTGCCCGAGGCCAGCAGCACCACGTCCGCCGCGATCATCGCCTCGCGCGCGTTGCCGTCGAGCAGGCGGTACGCCTCCGGCGGCAGGGGCGAGGCCGCCAGCCGCGCCGCGATCGCCTCGCGGCAGGCGGGCGTCGCCGCGGGCACCAGCACGCGCAGCCCGGGCACGCGCGCGGCGACCTGCACCGCGGCCTCGAGGAAGATGGCGCCCAGGCGTTCGATCTCGCCCAGCCGCGAGCCGGGCAGCAGCGCCAGCACCGGGGCCTGGCCGTCCAGGCCGAAGCCGGCGCGCGCGCTGGCACGGTCCGGTTCGAGCGGCATCGCGTCGGCCAGCGGGTGGCCGACGAAGCGCGCGTCCACGCCGTGGCGGGCGTAGATCTCCGGCTCCATCGGGAACAGGCACAGCACACGGTCGGCGCAGCGGCCGATCTTCGCCGCGCGGCCCTCGCGCCAGGCCCAGACCGAGGGGCTGACGTAGTGCACGGTGCGGATGCCGGCGCGCTTCAGGCTGCGCTCGAGCCCGAAGTTGAAGTCGGGCGCGTCGATGCCCACGAACGCGTGTGGCCTCCACGCCAGCAGCCGCCTGCGCAGGCCGGCGCGCAGCGCGAGCAGGCGCGGCAGGTGGCGCAGCACCTCGCTCAACCCCATCACCGCCAGTTCCGAGGCGTCGTGCCAGGCCTCCAACCCGGCCGCGCGCATGCCGGCGCCGCCGACGCCGGCGAATTCGGCGTTCGGGAAGCGTTCGCGCAGCCGTTCGACCAGGCCGGCGCCGAGGATGTCGCCGGACGCCTCGCCGGCGCACAGGGCGATGCGGACCCGCTCCCCGCTCACCGCAGCAGCGGCCGTTCGCCGCGCTCGATGAACTCGAGGAACAGGCGGACGTCCGCGCTGTCCTTCGCCATTTCGGCGAGCTGGGCCCGGGCTTCCTCGAGTTTCGCCCCGGACATGTAGAGCGCGCGGTAGGCGCGCTTGATCGCGGCCATGCGCTGCGCGTCGAAGCCGCGGCGCCGCAGGCCCTCGGCGTTGATCCCGCGCGGGCGGCCGTAGCCATCCTGCGCGACCATCACGAACGGAGGCACGTCGCCGTTGACGAGCGCGCCCATGCCGATGAACGCGTGGTCGCCGATCCGGCAGAACTGGTGCACGCCGGCGAAGCCGCTGAGGATGACGTGGTCGCCGACCTCGACGTGGCCGGCGAGGGTGGCGTTGTTCGAGAACACGCAGTGGTTGCCTACGATGCAGTCGTGGGCGACGTGCGTGTAGGCGAGGAACCAGTTGTCGCTGCCGATCCGGGTGATGCCGCCGCCGGTGCCGGTGCCGCGGTTGATGGTGACGAACTCGCGGATCACGTTGCGGTCGCCGATCTCCAGCTCGACGCGTTCACCCTGGTACTTCTTGTCCTGCGGGTCGCCGCCGATCGCGGCGTGGCCGTGGATGCGGTTGTCGCGGCCGATGCGGGTCGGGCCGCCGATGAGGCAGTGCGGGCCGACCGTGGTGCCGTCGCCGATCTCCACCTCGGGGCCGATCCAGGTGAAGGCGCCGACCCTCACGCCCTCGCCGAGTCGCGCGCCCGGGTCGACGACCGCGGTGGGGTGGATCTGCGGCGCCATGGTCGTCAGCTCCTGGCTTCGGCGCAGACGATGTCGGCGCAGGCGACCTGGCGGCCGTCCACGCGGGCCACGCCCGAGAACATCGACATGTTGCGGATCACGCGGGTGAGCGTGACTTCCAGCTCGAGGCGGTCGCCGGGCACGACCATGGACGAGAAGCGGGCGCCGTCCACCTTCACCAGGTAGGAGGTCGCCTCCATGTCACGGCCGCCGCGGGTGAGGTTGGTGAGGATGCCGCCGGCCTGGGCCAGCGCCTCGATCACCAGCACGCCGGGCATCACCGGGTGGTCGGGGAAGTGCCCCTGGAAGAACGGCTCGTTGACGGTCACGTTCTTGATGCACAGCACGCGCTTGCCGGGTTCGAACTCGACCACCCGGTCCACCAGCAGGAACGGGTAGCGGTGCGGGAGCAGCTCCCGGATGCCATCGATGCCGATCGGCAGGGTCAGTGCCTGGCTCATTCCTCTCCTTCCTTCTTGTCTCGCGCGGCGACCTTCCTCGCCAGGGCATCCAGGTGCCGGAAGCGGGCGGCGTTCCTGCGCCATTCGCGATTTTCCATCAGCGGCGTGCCGGAAGAATACTCCCCCGGCTCCCGGATCGAGCCGGTGACCAGGCTCATCGCGGTGACCGTCACCCGGTCGCAGATCTCGATGTGGCCGACGATGCCGACGGCCCCGCCGATCAGGCAGTAGCGTCCGATCCGCGCGCTGCCGGCGATCGCGGTGCAGCCGGCGATGGCCGTGTGCGCGCCGATGCGGACGTTGTGCCCGACCTGGATCTGGTTGTCGAGGCGCACGTCGTGCTCGAGCACGGTGTCGTCGATCGCGCCGCGGTCGATCGTGGTGTTGGCACCGATCTCGCAGTTGTCGCCGACCACGACCCCGCCGAGCTGCGGCACCTTGATCCAGTGCGGCTCGCCTTCGGCGGGACGGTCGAGGGCGAGGCCGAAGCCGTCCGCGCCGAGCACCGCGCCGGGGTGAACCAGCACGCGGTCGCCGAGGCGCACCCGCCGCACGAGGGTGACGCGGGCGACCAGTTCGCAGTCCTCGCCGACGGCGCAGTCCTCGCCGATCACGCAGCCGTCGCCGATCCGCGAGCGCGCGCCGACGCGGCTGCCGGGACCGATGCTGACGAAGGCGCCGATGCTGGCGGCGGGATCGACCCGGGCGTCCGGGTGGATGCAGGCGGTGGGATGGATGCCCGGCGGGTGCACGGGCTTCTTCTCGAACAGCGCCGCGATCTTCGCGTAGGCCGCGTAAGGGTCGCGCGCGATCAGCGCGGTCCCCTGGAAGCCTTCGGCATCGGCCTCGCGCATGACCACCACCCCGGCGCGCGTGACCGCGAGCTGGCCGCGGTAGCGCGGGTTGGCGAGGAAGGCGAGGTCCCCGGGGCCGGCGTTGGCGAGCGTGGCCACGCCGCGGACCACGGTCCCGCCGTCGCCGCGCAACTGCAGCCCGAAGCGGCCGGCGAGCCCGGATGCGGTGTGGATGTTCTGTTCGTCCGGCATGGCCAGCCCGGCGTCGTCAGAACGCGCCACCGAAGGTGAACTGCAACCGCTCCGTCTCGTCGCCCTGGAACAGCAGCTGGCCGGCGTCGTTGTAGATGCTGCGCTTCATCCGGACCGGGATCGCGTAGCTGATCGAGATCGGGCCGACCGGGGCGCGCCACATCAGCGCCACGCCGGCCGAGGCGCGCAGGTCGCTGGCCTCGAACGCGTCCAGGTCCTTGTAGACGTTGCCGACGTCGACGAAGGCGGACAGGCGCGCGGCCGGGGACTTGATCAGCTGCGGGAAGAACATCTCCAGCGAGCCGACGGTCTTGAGCGCGCCGCCGATCGGCTGCATCCAGGTGCTGTTGAGCGCGGCCTCGCGCGGGCCGAGCGTGTTGTCGCGGAAACCGCGCACCGAGCGGGCGCCGCCGGCGTAGAAGTTCTCGAAGAACGGCAGGCCGGTGGCGACGAGGGTGCGCGAGGCGATGCTGCCCGGCGCGCACGGGCTGTCCCCGCCCACGGGTGCCTGGTCGGCGGCAGTGCCCGGGGGCGTGCCCGGGGGCGGCAGGGGCTGGCCGGGGAGCCTCGTGCAGATCACCCTGGTCAGGTCATCGCCGTAGCTGTCGCCGTAGCCGATCTCGAAGCGGGTGTTGAGCACCAGGTAGCGGTTGAGCGGCCAGTACTTCGAGAACTCGTAGTTGAGCTTGTAGTACTCCGCGGTCGAGCCCGGCAGGGTGACCTCCAGCGACACGCGCTGGAACGTGCCGTAGGTGGGCTGCAGGAAGTCGTTGCGCGAGTCGCGCGCCCAGGCCAGCTCGGCGCGCCACGCGTGGAAGGTGCGCGAACCGAAGGCGTCGATGTAGTCGACGATCGACTCCGGGGTGGAGCCGCGGTAGGCGTAGATCTGGTTGCGGTCGATGCCGAACAGGGCCGACACGGTGTCGGTCTCGGTGATCGGCAGGCCGAGGATGGTCTGGAACGCGGCGCTGGTGGTCGAGAACGAGGCCGTGTTGAACTCCCTGTTGTCGAACTCGCGCCACCAGATGTTGTAGCCCAGCTGCATGCCCTCGTCGGTGAAGTACGGGTTCATGTACGAGAACGTGTAGCGTTGCAGGTACACGTTCCGCTGGGCCTCGATCGAGATGCGGTTGCCGGTGCCGAGGAAGTTGGCCTGGGACAGCTGGATGGAGGTGGTCATGCCGGTCAGCTGCGAGTAGCCGAGGCCGAACATGAAGGTGCCGGAGGTGGTCTCCTTGACGTTGACGACGAGGTCGACCTCGTCGTGGCTTCCCGGGACCGGCTGGGTCTCGATGTTGACGCTGCCCGACTCGAAGTAGCCCAGGCGCTGCAGGCGGACCTTGGAGCGGTCGATCGCGGCCTGCGAGTACCACGCGCCCTCGAACTGGCGCATCTCGCGGCGCAGGACCTCGTCGGAGGTGCGGTTGTTGCCCTTGAACACGATGCGGCGCACGTTGACCCGCGGCCCGGGGACGACGTGCAGCCTGATCGAGACCGTGCGGTTGGCGCGGTCGACCTCGGGGATCGGGTTCACCTGGGCGAAGGCGTAGCCGATGTTGCTGAGCGTGGCGACGATCGAGTCGGAGGTGTATTCGAGCAGGGCGCGCGAGAACACCTGGTCCGGCTTGATCAGGACCAGCCGCTCCATGTCCTCCTTCGGCAGCACGGTGTCGCCGGTCAGTTCGACCGACGAGACCTTGTACACCTCGCCCTCGGTGATGCCGGCGGTGATGTACATGTCGCGCTTGTCGGGGCTGATCGACACCTGCGTGCTGTCGATGCTGAAGTCGATGTAGCCGCGGTCCAGGTACCAGTTGTGCAGCTTCTCGAGGTCGCCGGACAGCTTTTCCTTCGAGTACTGGTCGTCGCGGCGGTACCAGCTCAGCCAGTTGGTCTCGGCCGACTCCCACGAGTCGGTGATGTCCTCCTGGTCGAAGGTGTCGTTGCCGATCAGGTTGATGTGGCGGATCTTGGCCGCCTTGCCTTCCTCGATGGCGATGGTGACGTCGACGCGGTTGCGGTCCAGCCGCGACACGGTCGGCGTGATCGACACGTTGTACTTGCCGCGGTTGTTGTACTGCCGGGCCAGCTCCTGGGTGACCCGGTCCAGCGCCAGGCGGTCGAAGGTCTCGCCCTCGGCCAGGCCGATGTCGCGCAGGCCCTTGAGCAGGTCCTCGGTCTTGATGTCCTTGTTGCCGGTGATGGCCAGCTTGTTGATCGCCGGTCGCTCGGTGACCACGATGACCAGGATGTCGCCCTGGCGCGCGACGTGGATGTCCTCGAAGAACCCGGTCTGGTACAGCCGGCGGATCGCCTCGCCGATGCGGGCGCGGTCGACGGTGTCGCCGCGCTCGATCGGCAGGTAGGTGAACACGGTGCCGGCGCCGATCCTCTGCAACCCGTCGACGCGGATGTCGGACACGGTGAAGCGGTAATCGTCCGCCGGGGCTGCCGGCGGTTCCATGCCGGCCGTCTGGGCCCAGGCCGGGACCGGGAGGGCCATGGCCAGGGCAAGGGCGAGCGTGCTGCGTCGGGCGGATGTACGCGTCATCGAATCGGATCCGGGATTTCTGGTTTGACCACCACGGGCGCGGCAGCAAGGTCAAGGGCAGGCATCAGTGCACCAGATGGAGGATGTCGTTGTAGAAGGCCAGGCCCATGAGGCATGCCAGCAGCGCCAGGCCGACATACTGCCCGGCAAGCATCGCACGTTCGCTTAACGGGCTGCCCTTGACCAACTCGATAAGGTAATACAACAGGTGACCCCCATCCAAGAGCGGGATCGGGAGCAGATTGAGGATGGCGATGCTCAGCGACAGCAGGGCCAGCAGGGACAGGTACCATGCCAGTCCCTGCCGGGCGTAGAGGTTGGCCGCGCGCGCGATCGTGATCGGTCCTGACACGGTGTTCTCGAGCGCGACCTTGCCGGTGAACGCGCGCCCGACCATGCCCGCCAGCTGGCCGGTGAGGTGCCCCATCTCCCGGACCGCGGCCGGGACCGCGTCGAGGGGACCGTACTTCTGGATGGTGTCCTTCGGCGGCAGTTCGACGTTGCGCGGCGCGGCGATGCCGAGCGCCCAGTACTCGCCGTTGCCGTCGGGGCGGGTGATGAGGCGGGGGGTGACCTCGAGCGCCAGCCGCTCGCCGTCGCGCAGCACTTCCACCATCGCGGTGCCGCCGTTTCCGCCCACTTCCTGCACGAGGGGGGCGATCGCGTCGAATCCGTCCACCGGGCGGCCGTCGATGGCGGTGATCAGGTCGCCCTCGGCGAGCAGGCCCCAGGCCGCACTGTCCGGCTCGACGCGCCCGACCAGGGCAGGCAGGCGCAGGTGGCGCGGGAGCAGGCCGATGGCCGAGGCGAACTGGCGCTGGTCGAAGCCCTCGGGCAGCCGGGACAGGGGCAGGACCACGTCGCGCTCGCCGCCGTCGCGGCCGCGCACGCGCAGCGGCACGTCGCGGCGGTCGAGCGCGGGCGCCAGCAGCGCCATGTGCAGCTCGGTCCAGGTGGGCGTGGCGCGGCCGTCGGCGGCGAGCACCTCGTCGCCGGGGCGCAGGCCCGCCTCGGCGGCGATGCCGTCCGCGCGGCCGACGACGGCGGCGTAGTCCGGCCGGCCGACGACGAACATCGCCCACAGCAGGCCGAGGCAGAGCACGAGGTTGGCGACGGGCCCGGCGGCGACGATGGCGATCCGCTTCCATACCGGCTGGCGGTTGAAAGCCAGGTGCGCCTGTCCCGGCGGCACGTCGGCCTCGCGCTCGTCCAGCATCTTCACGTAGCCGCCCAGCGGGATCGCGGCGATGCGGTACTCGGTGCCGTCCTTCGCGAAGCGCGACCACAGCGCGCCGCCGAACCCGACCGAGAACCGGAGCACGCGCACGCCGCAGCGGCGCGCGACCCAGTAGTGGCCGAACTCGTGGAAGGTCACGAGGATGCCGAGGCTGACCACCAGCCACCACAACGAGCCAAGGAATTCAGTCATGGTGTCGGCTCATCGCAGCGCGCCGGAGGAAATCATACGCTCCGCGTGGCGCCGGGCCTGCGCGTCGGCTTCGCGCAGGACCGCCAGCGAGTCCGCGGGCAGGGTCGGGAGGTCCGCGAGCGTCCTTTCGACGAGCGCGGGGATGGACAGGAAACCGATCCGGCCCTGAAGAAAGCCTGAAACGGCGATCTCGTTGGCGGCGTTCAGCAGCGCCGGGGCGGTACCGCCCGCGTCCATCGCCTCACGGGCCAGGCGCAGGCAGGGGAAGGCCTCCAGGTCCGGTGGTTCGAAGTCGAGCCGGCCGAGGGCCAGCAGGTCCAGCGGCCCGACGCCCGATTCGATGCGCTCGGGCCAGCCGAAGCCGACCGCCAGCGCGGTGCGCATGTCCGGCCGGCCGAGCTGGGCCAGCATCGAGCCGTCCACGAACTGGACCATCGAGTGCACCACGCTCTGCGGGTGCACCAGCACGTCCAGGCGGTCACCGGGCAGGCCGAACAGGTGGCGGGCCTCGATCAGCTCGAGCCCCTTGTTCATCAGCGTGGCCGAGTCCACCGAGATCTTCGGCCCCATGGACCACTTCGGGTGGGCGATGGCCTGTTCGGGGGTCACGTCGCGCAGTTGCGCCCGGGTGCAGCCGCGGAACGGGCCGCCCGAGGCGGTGAGCGCGATCCTGTGCACGCCGCGGTCGCGGGCGTCGTTGCCGTACAGGCACTGGAACACCGCGTTGTGCTCGCTGTCCACGGGCACGATGCGGGCCCCGGCCTGCCGCGCGGCCTCGATCATCAGCTCGCCCGCGAGCACCAGCGATTCCTTGTTGGCCAGCAGCACGCGCTTGCCCGCGCGCACCGCGGCGAGGGTGGAATCCAGGCCCGCGGCGCCGACGATCGCGGCGACCACCGTGTCGATGTCCCCGCGCGCGGCGATCTCCTCGACCGCGGCTGCACCGGCGTGGGCACGGGTGGCCAGGCCCGCGTCGCGCAGCCGCTCGCGCAGCTCGGCGTAGCGCGACTCGTCGGCGATCACGGCGTCGTCCGGGCGGTGGCGCACGCACAGTTCGACCAGCGCGTCCACGTTCCGGCCCGCGCACAGCGCGGTGACGCGCAGCCGGTCAGGATGGCGCGCGATCACGTCCAGCGCCGAGGCGCCGATCGAACCGGTGGCACCGAGGACCGCGACCGACTGCATCAGAACCCGAGCCAGATCTTGCCGACCGCGAATACCGGCAGCGCCGCGAGCAGGCTGTCCACGCGGTCGAGCAGGCCCCCGTGGCCGGGGATCAGCGTGCCGGAATCCTTTGCGCCGGCGTGCCGCTTGAGCAGGCTTTCGAGCAGGTCGCCGACGATGGAGAACATCGCGGTGAGCAGCGCGACCAGCGCGACCAGCGGCAGCTCGCGCAGCGACGCGCCGGCAAGCGGCGTGGCCAGCACCGCGACCAGGACGCCCGCGGCGAGCCCGCCGATCGCGCCCTCGACCGTCTTGTTCGGACTGATCACCGGCGCCAGCCTGCGGCGGCCGAAGCGCCTGCCGGCGAAGTAGGCGCCGCTGTCGGCCGCCCAGACGACCAGCAGCGCGACCAGCAGCCAGACGTGTCCTTCCGGGACCAGCCGGGCCGGGCCGGCAACCTGGTCGCCGGCATGGACCAGGGCGAGTGCGCACCATGCCGGCACCACGGCCAGCGTGCCCGCGGCCAGCTTGAGCACCCGCGCGCGCGCGTCGTGGCCCGCGGCGAAGGCCGGGTGCATCAGCCACAGCATGGCCAGCAGCCACCAGACCACGCCGAGCACGCTGGCGAGCTTGAACAGCACCAGCGAGCCGCCGCCGCCGGGCGAGGCCCACACCAGCGCCGCCATCACCAGCAGGTTGGCCACGAGCAGCACCATCCGCGACAGGGTGTCCTCGATGCCCACCAGCCGCAGCCACTCCCACAGTGCGCCAAGCAGGACCACGGCGGCCACCGCGACCAGCCAGGGCGTCGGCAGCAGCAGCACGGCGGCGATCGCGAACGGGGCCATCGCCAGCGCGGCGAGCACTCGGGTACGTGTCATGTGGCTGCCTCCACGGGTGCCCGGGCACGCAGGTGGGCGATCTGGTCGCTGGTCAGACCGAACCGGCGCTCGCGCGAGGCATAGGCCTGCAGCGCCGCCTCGAGCGTGGCTGCGTCCAGCTCGGGCCAGAGCGTCTCGGTGAACCACAGCTCGGTGTAGGCGAGCTGCCACAGCAGGAAATTGCTGATGCGCATGTCGCCGCCGGTGCGGATGAACAGGTCCGGCGCCGGCAGGTCGGCCAGCGCCACGCGCGTGCCGAACAGGGCCTCGTCGATGTTCTCCGGGCGCAGCCGCCCCGCAGCCACGTCCTCGGCCAGCGAGCGCGCGGCCATGGCGATGTCCTGGCGCCCGCCGTAGCTGGCGGCGATGTTGAGCGACAGCCGGCCGTTGCCGGCGGTCTGCGCTTCGGCCTGGGCCATGCGCTCGCGGATCGGCGCCTCGAAGCGCGAACGGTCGCCGATGAAGCGGATGCGCACGCCGCGGCGGTGCAGCTCGTCCACCTCGCGCTCGAGCGCGTTCATGAACAGCTTCATCAGCGCCTCGACCTCCTCCCTGGGCCTGCCCCAGTTCTCGCTGGAGAACGCGAACAGGGTGAGCGCGGCGATGCCCCGCTCGAGGCAGAAGTCGATGCACACGTTGACCGCGCGCGCGCCGGCGCGGTGGCCGATCATGCGCGGGCGCCTGCGCCTGGCCGCCCAGCGGCCGTTGCCGTCCATGATGATGGCCAGATGCCGCGGCACCTTGCCGGCCCCCACGGCGGGGGGATTCGGGACAGCGGACTCCCGGGTGTCGGCGGCATCAGTCAATGGCATCGCCTCCTTCGCGACCGGCCCGTACGGACCCGATCCCGGCCGGACCGGCACGGGTCAGACCGACATCAGCTCCTGTTCCTTGGCCTTGACCACCTCGTCGACGTCCTTGATCGCCTTGTCGGTGAGCTTCTGGATCTCGTCCTCGGCGCGGCGCTCGTCGTCCTCGGAGATCGCCTTTTCCTTCAGCAGCTCCTTGACCTTCTGGTTGGCGTCGCGGCGGATGTTGCGGATCGCGACCTTCGCCTCCTCGCCCTCGGCGTGCACCAGCTTGGCCAGTTCCTTGCGGCGTTCCTCGGTCAGCGGGGGCAGATTGAGCCGGATCGTGGTCCCCGCGGTGTTCGGGGTCAGGCCGAGGTCCGAGGTCAGGATAGCCTTCTCCACCGCGCCGACCAGCGACTTGTCCCAGGGGGTGATGACCAGGGACCGGGCGTCGGAAACGGAGACCGTGGCGACCTGGGACAGGGGAACCTCGCTGCCATAGGCCTGCACCTTGATGGTGTCCACCAGCCCGCTGGAGGCGCGACCGGTGCGGATCTTCACCAGGTTGTGGCGCAGGGCCTCGATGCTCTTGGCCATGCGCGCCTGGGCGTCCTTCTTGATCTCGTTGAGCATGGTCGGCTCCATGTGTTCGATTGCGTAACCGCGGGATTATAGGGGGAGCGGGGCACGGACGGTGGCCGCCCCGCCGCGGCCGGGCGCGCCGGGACCGCGATCCACGGGAACCGGAGAGGGGGCGGGCTCAGTACCCGGGGCCGCGGCCGTGGACCAGGGTGCCGATCGGCTCGCCCCTGAGGATGCGCAGCAGCACGCCAGGCTGCGACATGTCGAAGATGCGCAGCGGCAGGTCGCTATCGCGGCACAGTGCGAACGCAGCGGTATCCATGACCTGCAGGTCGCGGGAGATGACCTCGTCGTAGGTCAGGCTGTCGAAGCGCCTGGCGTCCGGGTGCTTCTTCGGGTCCTTGTCGTACACGCCGTCGACCTTGGTGGCCTTGAGCAGCAGGTCGGCGCCGATCTCGATCGCGCGCAGCGCGGCGCCCGAGTCGGTGGTGAAGAACGGGTTGCCCGTGCCGGCGGCGAAGATGCAGATCCGGCCCTTCTCGAGGTGGCGTATGGCGCGCCGGCGGATGTAGTCCTCGCAGACGTCGTTGATCTTGATCGCGCTCATCACCCGCACGCGGGCGCCGAGCTTCTCCAGCGCGTCCTGCATCGCCAGCGCGTTGATCACGGTGGCGAGCATGCCCATCTGGTCGCCGGTGACGCGGTCCATGCCGCTGGCGGCCAGTCCGGCGCCGCGGAAGATGTTGCCGCCGCCGATCACCATGCCGATCTCGGCGCCGGCCTGCTGGGCCTCGATCACCTCGCGGGCCAGCCGGCCGATGACCTTGGGGTCGATGCCGTAGTCCTCGTCGCCCATCAACGCCTCGCCGGAAAGCTTCAACAGGACGCGGCGATAGGCGAGTTGCGACATGGGAGGCTCCGGGCGGTCGGACATGGAAATTCTAGCGGGTGGGGAAGTGGATTGTCAGTGAACGGGGGCGGACGCGCCTGAAGAAAAGGCCGCGGGGTCGCCGCGGCCTTTTCCCGGGTGCCATGCCGCCTGGGAATCAGGCCAGGCCGGCCTGCTTCATCACTTCGGCGGCGAAGTCGTCTTCCTTCTTCTCGATGCCTTCGCCCACGGCCAGGCGCTGGAAGCCGACCACCTCGGCGCCGGCGGCCTTGAGCACGGCCTCGACGGTCCTGTCGGTGTCCAGCACGTAGGGCTGGCCGTACAGGCTGACCTCGTTGATGATCTTGTTGATCTTGCCGCCGATGATCTTCTCCAGGATCTCGGCCGGCTTGGCCCTGTCCTTCTCGGACAGCTTGGCCATCTCGATCTCCTTCTCCTTGGCGATGAACTCGGCGGGCACGTCGCTCTGCCTGTTGTACGGCGGGTTCATCGCGGCCACGTGCATGGCCAGGCCGCGGGCCAGCTCGGCGTCGCCGCCCTTGAGCTCGAGCAGCACGCCGATGCGGTTGCCATGGATGTAGGCGGCGATGTGGTTGTCGCTGTCGATGCGGACCATGCGGCGGACCTGCACGTTCTCGCCGACCTTGGCGACCACGGCGGCGCGGGCCTCCTCGACGGTCTCGCCGGTCGGCAGCTTCGCGGTCTTCAGCGCCTCGACGTCGGACACGCCGAGCGCGGCCTTGGCCACGGCTTCGCTGAACTGGACGAAGTTGCTGTCCTTGGCGACGAAGTCGGTCTCGGCGTTGACCTCGACCAGGACCGCCTTGCCGGCCTCCTGGGCGGCGGCGATGCGGCCTTCCGCGGCGACGCGGCCGGCCTTCTTGTCGGCCTTGGCCAGACCGGCCTTGCGCAGCGCCTCGGCGGCGGCGTCAAGGTTGCCGCCGTTCTCGGCGAGCGCCTTCTTGCACTCCATCATGCCGGCGCCGGTGCGCTCGCGCAGTTCCTTGACCAGGGATGCGGTGATTTCCATGGGGACCTCGTGACAGGGAATCGGGGGGTGGAGGAGCGTGCCGTGCGCGGTGCGCGCTGGACCGTTTCCGGGAAGCGGCCGCGCGTCCGCCCGGCTCCCGCCGGGACGGGCCCGCCGCGCGAAGCGCGCGGCGGGACGGGGTCCCGGCGCTTATTCGGCCGGGGCGGCCTCGGCCTCGTCCTCGGACTTCTTCGCGGACTTGCGGGTGGAGCGGCGGGCGGGCTTGTCGGCCTCGACGAACTCCTCCTCGCGGACGCTGGCGGCGCTCGGTGCGGCGGCCTTGCCCTCCAGCACCGCGTCGGCGGCGGCGCGGGCATACAGCTGCACGGCGCGGATCGCGTCGTCGTTGCCCGGGATCGGGTAGTCGACCAGGCTCGGGTCGTAGTTGGTGTCGACCACGGCGACGACCGGGATGCCGAGCTTGCGGGCTTCCTGCACCGCGATGTTCTCGTGGCCGATGTCGATCACGAACAGCGCGTCAGGCAGGCGGTTGAGCTCCTTGATGCCGCCCAGCGAGGCTTCCAGCTTCTCGCGCTCGCGGCGCAGGGCCAGCACCTCGTGCTTGACCAGGCGGTCGAAGGTGCCGTCGGTCTCGGCGGCCTCCAGTTCCTTCAGGCGCGCGACCGACTGCTTGACCGTGCGGAAGTTGGTCAGGGTGCCGCCCAGCCAGCGCTGGGTCATGTACGGCATGCCGCAGCGCTCGGCCTCCTCCTTCACCGCCTCGCGCGCGCTGCGCTTGGTGCCGACGAACAGGATGATGCCGCGCTTCTGGGCGATGCCCGAGATGAAGTTCATCGCGTCGTTGAACAGCGGAACCGTCTTCTCGAGGTTGATGATGTGGATCTTGCCGCGGGCGCCGAAGATGTAGGGCGCCATCTTCGGGTTCCAGTAGCGGGTCTGGTGGCCGAAGTGCACGCCGGCTTCCAGCATCTGGCGCATGGTGATCTGGGGCATGGGATGTGCTCCTGGGTTGTGGAACCGGCCGCCCGCGGATGGGGAAAGGGCGGTGCGGCCCGCCGTGGCGGGACGCGTGGTTCCGGGGTTGGGCCTCCCCGCCGCCTCCGTGTCCGAACCCCTCGCGGGGCACCCCGGCACGGGCCGTTGCGGCGGGTGTGTATTCGGCGGTGACGTCCGCCGTGGACGCTCCCCGGGCCGTGGGACGGCCGCGGGAATCGCGGAATTGTAGCCGGATCCGGCACCTGGCGGCAAACCGCCCCGGCCGGTCAGTAGGTGATGGTCACCCGGACCACGTCCTGGTACTGGCCGGCCGGCACCGCCTGCGGGGCCGGGACGCGGCCGTACACGGTGACCGTCTGGGGAGTGCCTTCGCCGGTCCCGGCGGCGGTGTCGGCGCCGATGGCCCCGCCCCAGCGCTGGGTCCGGCCCGGGTCGCGGTAGAGCTCGTAGGCCACGTGGCTGGAGGAGCTGCCCAGCCGCATCCGGCGCACGCCGCCGGCCGCGTTCTGACCGTCGTCCAGGGCCAGGTGCCAGGGCGTGCGCCGGGTGCAGGCGAGGGTGACGCTGGAGGTCTGGTCGATGGGTGCGGAGATCAGGCCGGGCTTGCGCCCCGTGTCGTCCGCCGGCGGAAGTTCGTCCACCAGGATGCGGTAGGCGGCCTCTGCCCCGTCCTGCGGGGGCGGACCGAGGCGCACGACCCGCACGAGCTGGGTGGCGCCGCTGGCCAGCCCGACCATCGGCGGACTGACCGCGATGTCCCGGGTGGGGACGAGGACGTCCTCGCCGTCCTGCTGGGTCCACAGGTACGCGCGCACCTGCGCCTGCAGCGGCGAGGAACCGTTGTTCGCC
>Ga0207866_1000100_pt1 | contig 136017 bp, 113 predicted proteins | sample HigsolmetaAR203D_FD_184835 | JGI IMG/M metagenome (GOLD analysis project Ga0207866, IMG submission 184835) | Ionic liquid and high solid enriched microbial communities from the Joint BioEnergy Institute, USA - AR20-3-D (SPAdes) (version 2) ...
TGTTTTGTTTACCCAGGGGGGGTTCAACAGAATGGCTATCAATCGTCAGCTGAAGCGGAGCCAATTGAGCCGCGCGTTGCTGGTCTCGTTCCTGATGCTGTCCTCGGGCACCCTGTTCGCCCAGGACGGCCAGTCCTCCGGTGACCAGGACGCCGGGGATGAGGAGGTCTCCGCATCTGCCGGCACCTCCGGCCCGGCAACCACCTTGGACAAGGTCCAGGTGGTGGGCTCGCGCATCAAGCGCGCCCAGATCGAGAGTTCGACTCCGGTAACGATCATCTCCCGTGCCGAACTCGACCGCGAAGGTCACGTCTCGGTCTCCGACATGCTGCAGACCCTGACCCAGGGCACGACTGGCAGCTTCACCGGTGACCTGGCCGTGTCGGGCTTTACCCCGAATGCCCAGGTGGTGAACCTCCGTGCGCTGGGCCCCGGCTACACGTTGACCCTGGTCAATGGCCGGCGCCCACCCATGTACCCGCAGCCCTACAACCGTGACAACAACATCACCAACGTCCGGGCGATCCCGACGGCCATTGTCGACCGCACCGAGGTGCTGACCGGTGGTGCTTCGGCCATCTATGGCTCCGACGCCGTGGCGGGCGTGGTCAACATCGTGACCCGCAAGAATTTTGATGGAAACACGCTCCGTGGCACCGTCGGCACCACGGCAGAAGGCGGCGGCGACTACTTCAACCTGGAGCTGAGTGGCGGCCGCACCGGTGACCGCTGGAGCTGGCTGTATGCCCTTTCCACCTCCCATGTCGAACCGATCTTCGCCAGTCAGCGCGAAATGACCGCCGACATGCGGAACAACCCATACGGCCTCACGGTCAACCCCGCGCTGTCGATCGTAGCGATCGACGGCCTCGGATGGGCCGCCGGCACGGCCGGTCACAACGCCGTGTATGACCCGGGCATCTGCGAGGCCCTCGGGTTCACCACGGTTACCACCGCTTCCCGCGGCAGGTACTGCGGTTCGTTCGACCAGGTTGCCTCCCGCTCGCTGCAGAACAGTCGCGAGGAGTACTCGGCGTACACCTACGGAACCTTCGACGTCACTGACAACACCCAGCTGTTCGCCAGCCTGATGGTGTACAAGCAGGACGCGAAGTCGAGCAGCGGCACCGAGTTCTGGGGTACCAGCGGTGACCGGTTCACCACCGATCCGACCGGTGCCACCACGACCTACTTCTACGAACCGAACATCGGCACCCTGCTCCAGCTGCAGCGCATCTTCCAGCCGCGGGAGCTGGGTGGCAACGAAGCTGCTGCCACGCTGTACACCGAGAAGACCTGGTATGCCGAATTCGGTGCCCAGGGCAGTTTGGGCCGGTTCGACTGGGAAGCCAGCATCAACTACGGCGAGTACGACTACAAGGCCGATCGCCCGCGCCTGCTGGCCAAGGCCGTCCATGACTACTTCCTGGGACCGCTGCAGGGCTACCTCTCGGGCTACCCGATCTTCGAGCTGAACCTCGACACGTGGAACGCCCCGTTGACGCCGGAAATCTACCGGAGCTTCTCCACCCGCGTCGTCAACGAGTCCAAGACGTCGTCCGGGACGATCAACTTCAACATCACGGGCGACCTGTTCAATCTGCCGGCCGGCCCGGTCAGCTTCGCCGGCGTCCTCGAAGCCAACCGGCAGACGCTCGACCTGCGCAGCGACTGGCGCTTGAACCAGCTGCTGCCGCCAAGCGAGAACACCATCTACAACCTGACCAGCTCGGGCAACACCAGCGGCGAGCGCGACCTGTACTCGGCCGGTGTCGAGTTCCGCATCCCGGTGTTCAGCATGCTGACCACCACGCTTGCAGCCCGCTATGACAAGTACGACGACATCTCGAACGTCGACGACGCCGTCACCTGGAACGCCGGCTTCGAGTTCCGTCCGTTCAGCAATCTGCTGATTCGCGGCAACTACGCCACCAGTTTCCGGGCGCCCGACCTGCAGCTCGTCTATGCCGAAGGCTCGGCAGCCTACAGCTCCATCTTCGACGAATACGCCTGCCGCTCCGGCGAGGGCCTTGGCCAGACCACGGGTCCGCGCTCGGTCAGCGAGTGCGGCGCCTCCAGCGACCCCACCCGTTACCAGACGCAGTCCCGCGTCGCGGGCAACCCCCTGCTGAAGGAAGAGGAAGGCGAGTCCTGGAGCGTCGGCTTCGTGTGGGACATCATCGACGGCATGACCCTGACCGCCGACTACTACGAGATCGTCCTCGAGGACAAGTCCACGGTGCTTTCCGCGGCCTACATCCTGCAAAACGAGGCGAACTGCCGGTTGGGCGTCCATCGCGATGGCCGTCCGTTCGAGCATGACATCAACTCGGCGTTCTGCCAGAGCATCCTGGGCATGGTCACCCGACGCAATGCGCCGGATACCGCTGCCCACCTGCAGATCGAAAACATCAACACCTCGTTCATCAATGCGTCCTACCAGCGCGTGACGGGTGTCGACGCCAGCTTCGCTTACCGCTGGAACACGGACCGCTGGGGCAATTTCCGCGCGGCCCTCGGCTGGACGATCGAGCTGGCCGACGAGTACCAGCAGTTGCCCGAGAGCGAGCGCATCGACTATCGCGACCTGTGGGACTACAACAGCCGCAGCCGCACGCGCATGTCGCTGACCTGGGACAAGGATGAGTGGTCGGCGACCGTGTTCGGCACCCGCTGGGGCAGCGTCGTGAACTGGGACGAGACCGACCGCCTGAAGCCGTTCTTCCTGTGGAACCTGGGCATCTCGCGCAACTTCGGCCCGTCCATGAAGGCGACGCTGCAGGTCAACAACGTGTTCGACAACAAGTACCGTCTTGACCCGACCTACACCAGCTACCCGTACTTCTACAACTACCACGGCGCCGACATTGCCGGCCGCCGCTTCTACGTCACCCTGCAGTACAAGTTCTGATCGGTGGCGGTTTGCTGTCCCATGGAAGCCCGGCACTGCCGGGCTTCTTTTTTTGGAGTCCGGAACAGGCCGACAGAGCGGATTCCAGCCTGCCGGGACAGCCTGTCACGCTCCTGTACGCGGCTTTCGCCGGAACCACCCCCGCAGACGGGGAACAGGTGCTGCCGGCATGTTATCTTCGGTGTCCCAGGAGACATCGGGGGAGGACCGAGAACCTATGCACCTGATGCGCAGCCTCGTACTGATCACGGCACTCGCAGCCTCATCGCTCCCAGCAGCATCGCAACCACCCCGGCCGATCTCGGATTTCGTCAAACACCCGGCCTACAGCGGCGTCAAGATCTCTCCCACCGGCGAATACCTTGCCATCACGGTGGATCGCGGAGACCAGGATGTCCTCACTGTCATGCGGACTTCCGACCTCAGCATCCTGAAGGTCAACCAACTGCCCGACAAGAAAAGCGTCGGCAGCTTCTACTGGGTTGGACCTGACCGCCTGATGTTCAACGCCGTGCGCAAAATGGGCGGCTATGCACAGCCGCTCATGACCGGCGAGTGGTATGCGGTCAATGCTGACGGCACACACCCGCGCCCACTGATCTTCTACGGCGCCCGCGATGCCACTCAACGCAACAAGGCCGTCGGCAACGAGGTATACACGCTGCTCGACCCGCTGGATGACGACTCGCAGTTCGCCCTCATGCTGGCGAGGTACCCGCGGTCCTCCGAGGGGGCCGGCGCCGAGCTTGTCAGGATGGACACGTTCACCGGACGCCGGCAATCGGTCGTCCGGGCACCGAAGGAAAACTGCAGCATCGTCCTGGACGCCGGCAAGAACCCCAGTTTCTCGGTCTGCTTTTCGAGTCGAGGCGAGCAGGGCGAGTATGACGAGATATCGGAACTCTTTCGTCGCGAGGAAGGCAAGTGGGTTCTGGTGAATGCTTCCAGGTCGGACGGGAAGCACCTGTCCGTCGTCGGAACCACTTCGGACGGGACCGTCTATGTGTTCCAGGATGACGGGAAGACTCCCGTGGCCCTCGGCACACTCGACACGTCGACTGGCAGTTTTGAACTTCTGCTCCAGGACAACGATGCGGACATTTCCGACCTCATCTGGGCGACGGACGAAGAAACACTGATTGCCGCAGTCACCGAAGCAGGCATCCCGAAAGTCCACCTCATCGACGAATCCCACCCGGACGCCGATCTGTACGCTTCGCTGGCGGCCGCATTCCCCGGGCAGATGGTCGATTTCGCCAGCCATACAAAGGATGGGGAAAAGGTCATCATCTCGGTCTACAGCGACACCAATCCGGGCGAGCTCTACCTGTACGACCGATCGACCGGACAGGCGCGTTTCCTGATGAGCAACCGCCAATGGCTGGCCCCGGATGAAATGGCTTCCGTCAAGCCATTCTCCTTCCGCGCCCGGGACGGCCAGCTCATCCATGGCTACCTGACCATCCCCAGGGGCTCGTCCGGCAAGGACCTGCCGCTGATCGTGAATCCGCATGGCGGGCCGATCGGACCGCGGGACAATTGGCGGTTCAACTGGGAGACCCAACTGCTTGCCAGCCGCGGCTACGCGGTCCTGAATGTCAATTACCGTGGCTCCGGCGGTTATGGCCGCGCGTTCCGGGATGCCGGCCATATGCAATGGGGCCAGAACATCCAGAACGACATCATCGATGCCACCCGCTGGGCCATCCAGGAAGGATATGCAGACAAGGACCGGATCTGCATCTACGGTGGCAGCTTCGGCGGCTATTCGGCCCTCATGGCACCGATCCGGGAGCCCGGCCTGTTCAAGTGCGCATTCGGCTATGTCGGTGTCTATGACATCGAGATGATGTTCAACAAGGGAGACATCCCCCGCACCGAGAGCGGCCTGCGCTACCTCCGTCGCACGCACGGTACCGACCCGAAGATCTGGGCGGAGAACTCGCCGGCCAGGCGTGCCGCCGAAGTCCGCATCCCGGTCTTCCTGGCCGCCGGTGCCCGTGACGATCGCGCCCCGCCGGAGCAGACGGAACTGATGGCCAAGGCACTCACCCAGGCCGGCAACCCACCGGAGGGCATGATCATCCAGTCCGGCGAAATGCATGGCTTCTATGACGAGCAGAACCGGGTGAAGCTGTATACAGAGATGCTCGCCTTCTTCGACCGTCATATCGGAAAAGACAGGAAGGATTGAACGGCCCCGGACCGGCCCGGACCTGGAGCCCGGCCCCGCGCCGGGCTTCTTTTTTTCCCCCACTGGCCTGCAAGCCCGCCGGGTCTCCACCATCCGCCCCCGGATGGTATAAAGGCCACATCGCACCCAGGTCACCACGGAGTCCCGAATGCGCAAGTCCCTGCTGCCGTCCCTTCTCGTCCTGCTGCTGGCTCCCGTCCTGTCGTCCGCCCAGTCCAGCGACCCGGTGCTCGGCCGCTGGCGGACCATCGACGACCAGACCGGCCAGGCCAAGTCGATCGTGGAGATCCAGCGCAAGGCCGACGGCACCTACGCCGGCCGGATCATCCAGCTGCTCAACCCGAGCCGGCCGAACCCGGTCTGCGACAAGTGCAGCGACGACCGCAGGAACCAGCCGATCACCGGCATGGAGATCATCCGCGGGATGAAGGCCGAAGGCGGCGGCAAGTACGCCGGTGGCACCATCCTCAAGCCCGACGAGGGCAAGGTCTACAAGTCCAAGATGCAACTGATCGAGGGGGGCGCGAAGCTGGAGGTCTCCGGCTGCGTCGCCTTCATCTGCAAGTCGCAGGTCTGGCTGCGCGAGCAGTAAGGCACCACCGCCCGGCGACACGGAAAAGCCCGGCCCCGCCGGGCTTTTTTCTGCGTGCCGGGGCCCGCCGGGCCGGGCGCCCCGGCATGCGATAATTCCGTCCTTGCCGTCAATACCGGTGCCATCCCCGCCATGACCCCACGTCCCGCGATCGTCACCAACGCCCTGCCCTACGCCAACGGCCCGCTGCACCTGGGCCACCTGGTGGGCTACATCCAGGCCGACATCTGGGTGCGGGCGCGGAGGATGGCCGGGGGCGAGGTGGTGTACGTCTGCGCCGACGACACCCACGGCACGCCGATCATGCTGGCGGCGGAAAAGGCCGGGGTCGCGCCGGAGGAGTTCATCGCCGCGATCAAGGCCGGCCACGAGCGTGACTTCCACGACTTCGGCGTCCATTTCGACTGGTACCACTCGACCCACTCGGAGGAGAACCGCGAGCTGACCGCCCGCTTCTACGCCGCGCTGGAGGCGCGCGGCAGCATCGAGCGCCGCCCGGTCGAGCAGCTGTACGACCCGGTCAAGGGGATGTTCCTGCCCGACCGCTACGTCAAGGGCACCTGCCCGAAGTGCAAGGCGCCCGACCAGTACGGCGACAACTGCGAGGTCTGCGGCGCCACCTACGCGCCGACCGAACTGATCGACCCGCGCTCGGCGGTATCCGGGGCCACGCCGGAACTGCGCACCTCCGAGCATTTCTTCTTCCGCCTGGCCCAGTACACCGGGGTGCTGCGCGAATGGCTGCGCGGCGACGTGGCCGTGCCCGGGGTGAAGGCCAAGCTGGCCGAATGGATCGACGGCGAGGGCGGCCTGCGCGACTGGGACATCTCCCGCGACGCGCCGTACTTCGGCTTCGAAATCCCCGGGCACCCCGGCAAGTACTTCTACGTCTGGCTGGACGCGCCCATCGGCTATTTCTCCAGCCTGCTGGCCCTGGCCCGCAGCGGCCGTCTGCCCGGCTTCGACGAGGCGCGGATGGAGGAACTGCTGCGGCCCGGCCCGCATGCCGAGCTGCACCACTTCATCGGCAAGGACATCGTCAACTTCCACGGCCTGTTCTGGCCGGCGGTGCTGCACGGCAACGGCCTGCGCCTGCCCGACCGCCTGCACGTCAACGGCTACCTGACCGTGGACGGCGCCAAGATGTCCAAGTCGCGCGGCACCTTCGTGATGGCGCGCACCTACCTCGACCAGGGCCTGCCGCCCGAGGCGCTACGCTACTACTTCGCGGCCAAGTCCTCCGGCGGCGTGGACGACCTCGACCTCAACCTGTCCGACTTCGTCGCACGCGTGAACAGCGACATCGTCGGCAAGTTCGTCAACATCGCCAGCCGCTGCGCGAAACTGCTGGAGGTGCACTTCGGCAACGCGGTGTGGTCACCCGCCGATGCGGCCGGCGTGCCGCAGGACGCGCTGGCGCAGCGCGAGGCCCTGCTCGCCGAGGTACACGCGGCGACCTTCGCCACGGCCGCGGCGCACTACGGGGCCGGCGACTTCGCGTCGGTGGTCCGCAACGCGATGGCCGCGGCGGACCTGGTCAACGAATACATCGCCCGCAACGCGCCGTGGACGCTGGCCAGGGACCCGGAACGCCACGCCGGACTGCACGTCGTGCTGGGCACTGCGCTGCAGGGCTTCGCCGACATCGCCGCGGTGCTCAAGCCGGTCCTGCCCGCGACCATCGCCCAGGCGGAGCGCTACCTCGGCGTGGAGCTCGGACTGCTCCGCCGCGTGGACCTCGCCGGACGTACCCTGGCCGGCTCCTATGCCCCGCTGTTCACCCGTATCGACCCCAAACGCATCCAGGCCATGATCGAAGCATCAAAGGACACGCTCGCCGCGCCGGCCCAGCCGGCGAAGGACACGGCGAAGCAGCAGGAAGCGGCGTCGGCTGCCACGGCGCCGGAATACGTCGGCATCGGCGACTTCGCGAAACTCGACCTGCGCATCGGCAGGGTCGTCGAGTGCAGCCTGGTCGAAGGCTCGGACAAGCTGCTGCGCTTCGTGCTCGACGCCGGCGAGCTGGGCCGCCGCCAGATCTTCAGCGGCATCCGCGCCAGCTACGGCGAGCCGGAGAAGCTCGTCGGCCGCAACGTGGTGTTCATCGCCAACCTCGCGCCGCGCAAGATGCGCTTCGGCGTGAGCGAGGGAATGATCCTGTCGGCCGGCTTCGACGGCGGCCCGCTGGCCCTGCTCACCGCGGACGAAGGCGCCGCGCCGGGCATGCCGGTGCGCTGACGCCGGCCGTACCGCGGCGATGGACGCCGGCCTCGTCGAACGCCTCGACCGCCTGCTGCCGCAGACCCAGTGCGGCCAGTGCGGCTACGGCGGCTGCCGGCCCTACGCCGAGGCGATGGCGCGCAGCGAGGCCGCGCCCGATCGTTGCCCGCCCGGAGGCGACGATGGCGCGCGGGCACTGGCCCGGCTGCTCGGCGTGCCGCCCGTGCCCTACGACCGCCGCCTCGGCACGCACAAGCCCCCGCAGGTCGCGCGGATCATCGAGCCCGACTGCATCGGCTGCACCAAGTGCATCCAGGCCTGCCCGGTGGACGCGATCACCGGCGCGGCGAAGCTGATGCACACCGTCATCGCACCGCTGTGCACGGGCTGCGAGCTGTGCATCCCCGCCTGCCCGGTGGACTGCATCGAACTGGCGCCGGCGCCGTGAACGGCGCCGGGCGGCCTTGCCGCCCGGCAGTGGATCCGCGGGATCACTTCGCGCCCGCCTCGCAGGCGGAACAGACGCGCTCGACCTCGTAGCCGCGGGCGCGCAGCTTCTGGACCACGCCATCCTCGCCGAGCAGGTGCAGCGCGCCGACCACGACCAGGGCGTCGTCGGTTCCCGGTTGCTCGAGGTAACCGGCGATCTTCGGCAGCCATGCATCGTTGCGCGCGACGTTGATGCGCTCGTACAGCTTCGGGAACTTCTGCCGCATCTCCAGCGCCATTTCACGCCACAGCGCCTCGGCATCGCCCCGGCGCCAGGCCGTGTGCAGCCTCTCGATCACTTCCTGCCCGTCGGTGCTGGCCTCGAGCGCCTGCTGCAGGAACTGCACCTGCTCGTCACGGTCCATGCCATCGAGGAAGGCGATCTGCTCCGCGCCGGTTTCCAGTCCAGCGGTGGGCTTGCCGGCCTGCTTCGCCTGCAGGGCCATGTGGTTGTCGAGGCCGAGCTCGGGATCCAGGCCGTACTTCATCAGCTCGATCACGCTGACCGTGATACCCACGAACCACGGCTCGAACATCTGCAGCACCTCGCCGTTGAGTTGCATCGCGGCGAGGTGGCCGGCGTTGGCCTCGACCCACGACGCGAGCGCGGCGGCGGTTTCGGGTGGCAGCTCGCTGTCAAGCCGGGTACCGTCGGTGCGCAACGCTGCCTGTCCCATCTGCATGGCCAGCGTGGGCGACCCCATTTCCTCGGGCGCGATCTCGAACACCAGCTTCTCGGCATCGGCGAAGGCCACGTCGACGTCGCGGGACAGCGGGTAGTCCCCGGGCCTGAGCAGGTGGAACGAGCCGAGCAGGTAAACGCTGTTGTCGGCGTCGGACACCTTCCACAGCAACGGCACCGGCGGGTCCTGCGGCCTGGGCGCGTCGGCGAACGCAACCCCGCTGGCAGCCACGAGCATGGCGACGGCCAGGACACGGCGTGCGAACGTGCGGACCGGATTCCTTCGAATGCTCATCTTCGTGCTTCCCTGTGGTCGTACCGCTGCCTTGACGCGGGCCACGGGCCGGATGTGACCCTCACGGCCTGCGGTATTTCTTCTCGCCTGCGGTCACCGCCAGGTCCAGCCGGTTCTCCGGCGGCGGCAGCGGACAGGTCGCGAAGTCGGTGAACGCGCAGGGCGGGTTGTATGCGCGGTTGAAATCCAGCACGACCCTGCCCTGCGCATCCGGCGGCGGCGCGTACAGGTAGCGCCCGGCGCCGTAGCTGCCGTGGCCGCTGGTCCTGTCGGCAAAGATCAGGAACAGCGTGCCATCCTCGCCTTCCAGCGCCTCCAGCCGGTAGGTCCGGCCGCCGCGCTCGAACTCGACTGCGCCGGGATTGGGCTGCGGCCCCACCACACCGGTGATGTCGAGGATGTCGATGGTCCTGCCCGGCGGATGCGGCAGGAAGCGGCCCTCGATCCGCCACGAGGCGTCCGCGGGCCAGTATTCGAGCGTGCCGAAGCGCACCAGGCTGTCCGCCTCGGCATGCTTGACCCGCAGCGCCTTGCGCCCGTTGCGTTCGATCAGGGTCAACTGGCCCTTGCCATCGTCGAACCCGACGACCGTCGGCTGGCCCTCGCGGTCGGAACGCAACTCGAAACGGCCCTTCGCGGGCGCGCCGTCAACGGTCAGTGCCACGCCCTTTTCCGGCGTGAGGTAGACGCGCCCGCCTTCCTGCTGCAGCAGCCCCAGCTTTTCCGGTCCCTTCGCAAGGCGGATGCCGTTGGTGCCGCCGCTGCCGATGTAGTGCGCCTTGAGCTCGATCCAGTGCAGCCCGACCAGGCTGGCCCAGCCATCCGGCCGGGTCAGGCTCTCCAGCCGTTCCTGGCGCCAACGCTCGTGCCCGGCCAGGAACTCCGGATCCTGCGGACCTGGCTCTGCCTCTCCCACGGGGACGTCCTTCCCGCTGCCACCATCGCAGCCTGCGGCCAGCAGGACCGCCAGCAGGAATACGCATGTCGCCAGTGTCTTCCCCATCTCACCTTCCCCTCAGGAACCAGCGGTCGATGTCCGCCAGCGTGAACCGCGCCCAGGTCGGCCGGCCGTGGTTGCACTGGCCGGAACGCTCGGTCGCCTCCATCTGCCGCAGCAGAGCGTTCATTTCCGGCACGGTGAGCCGGCGGTTGGCGCGCACCGCGCCGTGACAGGCCATGGTCGCGAGCAGTTCGTCGCGTGCCTCCTTCACCCGCCGCGTCGCGCCATGCTCGCACAGGTCGGCAAGCACGTCGCGCAACAGCCCTTCGGTGTCCCCCTGCGCCAGCAGCGCCGGCACACCGCGCAGCAGCAGCGTCTGGGGCCCGGTGCGGGTCACCTCGAAACCGAGTTCGGCCAGGGTCGCGGCCTCGCGCTCGGCGGCGTCCGCCTCGCGTTCGGACACGGCCAGCGACTGCGGCACCAGCAGGGGCTGCATGCGCAGCCCTTCCCCGTCGTGCGCCGCCTTCAGCCTCTCGTAGCAGATCCGCTCGTGCGCGGCATGCATGTCCACGACCACCAGGCCGTCCGCGGTCTCGCTCAGGATGTAGATGCCGTGCAACTGGGCGATGGCGTAGCCCAACGGCGGGATGCCCGCCACGGGATCGCCGGGCGGCAGCGGTTCCGGGGCTTGCTGCGGTTGCGTCGCGCCGCTCACCCCGGCGGGCGTCGAATACAGCGCGGCATAGGCCGCCCTCGCCTCGTCCACCTGCAGCGACAGCGGCGCCTGCGGCACCGGTTGCGACCACGGCCTCGGCGCGGCCGGCTCCCCTCCGCCGGCCAGCCCCGCCGGCACCATCGCCGGGGGCGGCTGGGCACCCGCGCGCGCCTGCGCCAGCGCCTCCTGGAGCGTGCGGTACACGAAGTCGTGCACCAGCCGTGCATCGCGGAAACGGACCTCGTGCTTGGCCGGATGCACGTTCACGTCCACGCGCGCCGGATCGAGTTCCAGGAACAACACCCAGGCCGGCTGGCGGCCGTGGTACATCACGTCGCCGTAGGCCTGCCGCACCGCGTGCGCCACGCTGCGGTCGCGCACTGCGCGGCGGTTGACGTAGAGGTACTGCTGGTCGGTGCCCGGGCGCGAGTATGCCGGCTGCGCGATCCATCCATGCAGGCGCAGGCCCGCGGCCCCGTGGTCGACGCGCAGTGCGTGCTTGGCGAACTCGGGGCCCAGCGCCTCGACCAGGCGATCTTCCGAGAACAGCTCGCCGCCGCCACGGTAACGCCGCAGCGGCTTGCCATTGTGGGTGACCCGCAGGTCCACGTCGGGGCGCGCCAGCGCCAGCGAGCGCAGCCATTCCTCGATGTGCCCGAGCTCGGTGCGCTCCGCGCGCAGGAAGCGGCGGCGCGCAGGCACGTTGTAGAACAGGTCACGGACCTCGACCGTGGTCCCGGGCGGGTGCTGCCTCGGCGCGGTCCCGCCGATGCGCCCGCCGTCCACCTGCAGCGCGGTGCCGTGCGGGTCATCCGCCCGGCGCGAGACGATCAGGAAGCGGCTGACCGAGGCGATCGATGGCAGCGCCTCGCCACGGAACCCGAGCGTCAGGACGCGCTCGAGGTCCTCCATCGACGCGATCTTGCTGGTGGCATGGCGCTCGACCGCCAGCGGCAGTTCCTCCGGCGCGATGCCGCAGCCGTCGTCACGGACCCGGATCAGGCGGACGCCGCCCTCCTCGAGGTCGATGTCGACGCGGCCCGCGCCGGCGTCGAGCGCGTTCTCGACCAGTTCCTTGACCACGGAAGCCGGCCGCTCGACGACCTCGCCGGCGGCGATCTGGTTGACCAGGATGTCGGGAAGCTGTCGGATCGGCACGCGATTGGCGGCGCCAGGGCGCCACGGCATGGATCAGCGCTGATGATAGCCGCTGCCGGGGCGGCGATGGGCCGCTGCGACGCGGGCCGCCAGTGCCCGCATCAGCGGCTGCCGGCGTTGCTTCCGGCCTGGGACGCGGCCGCGCGCATCGCGTACAGCGTGCCCGGCGGCGGCTGGTTGAGGAAGAACTCGTTGATGCCCCTGAGCACCGCCGCGGCCACCCTGCGCTGGTATGCCGGGTCACGCAGGAGCTTTTCCTCCTCGACGTTGGAGATGAACCCGGTCTCGACCAGCATCGCCGGCATGTCGGCGTTGCGCAGCACCGAGAAGTTCGCGTACTCGACGTCGCGCTTGTGCAGCCCGCCCAGGTCGCGCAGGCCGGCGAGCACGTGGCGCGCGGCGTCCTGCGAGGCCTTCATGTGCCCGCTCTGCGCCAGGTCGAGCAGCACGTTCGACAGCATGTCCCGCTCCAGGCGTACGCCGCCGACCAGGTCGGAGGCGTTCTCGCGGTCGGCCAGCCACCGCGCCTGCTGCGACGAGGCCCCGCGCGTGGACAGCGTGTAGACCGAGGCGCCGCGCGCGTTGCGGTTCTGCGCCGCGTCGGCATGGATCGAGACGAACATGTCGGCGCGGGCCTGGCGCGCCTTGCGCGCGCGCTGCGGCAGCTCGATGTACACGTCGCGGTCGCGCACGAGGTAGGCCTGCATGCCCGGCGTGGCATTGATCTGCCGCGCCAGCTCGCGGGCGATCGCGAGCGTGACCAGCTTCTCCTGGGTGCCTCCGGGGCCGATGGCGCCCGGATCCTGCCCGCCGTGGCCGGCGTCGATGGCGATCACGAGCGGACGCGCACCCGCGACGGCGCGCGGCGGCACCGGCTGGGCGGCGGGCCTTGCGGCATCCGGTGCCGTCGCCGGCCCCCCGGGCGCATCGGCGGCAGCGGCCGGCTTCGCATCGGCGACGCGCGGCGGCGCGGCAGGCGTCTCGCCCGCGCCCTGCGGCGGCACGGATGCGCCCGCGGCCTCCATGCCGGCAACCTGCGGCTGCGTGGATGCCGGCTGCGGCGACGCCACGGAGGACTGCTCCGGGGCCGTTGCGGCCGTTGCGGCCGTGGACCGCCCCTGCAGTTCCGCGATCACCCGCCCGATCGGGTCGTCCCCGGCCGCCGGATCCTGCGTGGATCCGGCCTGTGCCGTCGTCGTGGCGGGTGCCGGGGCAGGCGGCTGCACGGCGGAAGCTGCGGCGGCCACGGGCGCGGACGGACCGTCATCGGGCCATTCCAGCACCAGGCGGACGCCGTCCGCGCCGGTTTCCAGCCGCGGCCCGAGCGCGACCACCGGGCTGGCCATGTCGAACACCAGCCGCGCCGTGCCCGGCACGGGCTGTCCGGTGCGCACGGACTTGACCACGCCGCTGCCCGGGGGCAGGGCCAGGTCCTTCGCGAAACGGCCTCCCGGCAGGTCCACGACCAGACGGTCCGGACCGGTCAGGCGCAGGACCCTGTATTCGCCCGGGGCGTCCAGCCGGATTTCGGCCCGGGTCCCGGTCGGCCCGGTGGAGAGCTGCAAGCCATTGATTTCAGAGGCGTGGACGAGGTTCCACAGCAGGGCCGCGACCAGCGCGAGGCCGAGCAGGAACTGCTGGAGGTTGATTCCCCGGGCACGCATGGGCGGTAGTCAAGCACCAACCCGGGATATTTGCAACGGTTTTTTCCTTTCAAATCCACAACCTGCCGAACCTTTCTACCGGTCCGGTTCAGGAAGGGGCCGCAAACTGTCCGGGATGGCCAGCCGGGCCAGCCAGTCCGCCCCGACCGCCCCCCCGGCCTGCAGGCGGACGCCCCGCCCCGTGCCCTCGACGGCAAGCGATATCCGCAGGTCGGGCGCCGGCAGCCCGCCCTCGCCGCGCTCGGGCCACTCCACCAGCCACAGCCGGGGCTCGATGTCGTCCAGCCCCAGGAAATCGAGTTCGGCCGCGTCGCCGATGCGGTAGAGGTCCAGGTGCACGGCCTCGCCCCCGTCCGGCAGCGGGTAGCGCTCGACCAGGGTGTAGGTCGGGCTGCGGACCGGCCCGGTCACGCCCAGCGCACGCAGCCACGCCCGCGCCAGCGTCGACTTGCCTGCGCCCAGGTCGCCGTGCAGGTACACCACCACGCGCGGGGGCGCGGCCCCGGCCAGGGCCGCCGCCAACGCGGCGGTCGCGGTTTCGTCGGGCAGGAACAGGCGCATCATCCGTGCACGGCGCCGTTCGCGCGGCGGCGCAGGTACGGGAACAGGTCGCGCGGCAGCAGTCCGCGCTCGCCGCCGTCGCGCGCGGCATCGTCGCCGGCCACCGCATGCAGCAGCGCGCCGGCGCACGCCGCCGCGAACGCCGGGAAGCCCTGCGCGCGCAACGCCGCGATGACGCCGGTCAGCACGTCGCCCATGCCGCCGACCGCCATGCCGGGATTGCCCGCGTCGATCACGCGGGGTGCCTCGCCGGGCGCGGCGACCAGCGTGCCTGCGCCCTTGAGCACCACCGTGCAATGCGTCTGCTCGCACAGCAGCCGCACGGCCGCGTAACGGTTCGCCTGCACTTCCACCGTGCCTGTGCCGAGCAGGCGCGCGGCCTCGCCCGGGTGCGGCGTCAGCACCGAATGCGCCGGCAAGGCGCGCGGATCCTGCGCCAGCAGGTTCAGGGCGTCCGCGTCCACGACCAGCGGCCGGCCGGAAGCCACCGCGGCCTCGAACATCGCCCTGCCCCACGGCGAGCAGCCAAGCCCGGGGCCGACCGCCACCACGTCGGCCGCCGTGAACAGCGGCGCGAGTTCCGATGCATCGGATACGCCCTGCACCATCGCCTCCGGGCAGCGTGCCAGCAGCGCCGGCACGTGTGCCTCGCGGGTGGCGACGCTGACCAGCCCCGCGCCGCTCCGCAGCGCGGCCTCGGCGCACATCATCACCGCCCCGCCCTTGCCGCTGTCGCCGCCGATGCACAACACGTGGCCGTTCAGGCCCTTGTGCGCGTTGCGCGGGCGCGGCGGGAAGCAGCGCCCCAGCGCGCCGGCCACCAGGCGGAAGGCGCGCGCGCGTTCCGGCGGCACCAGCTCCTGCGGCACGTCGAGCGTGGCCACGGCCAGCGTCCCGGTGTGGTCGCGCGCCGCGCCCGTGTACAGCCCGGCGTGCGGCGCGATGAACTGCAGCGTGTGCGTCGCCACGATCGCGGCGCCGGGCACACTGCCGCGGCCGGCATCGACCCCGCTGGGCACGTCGAGCGCGAACACGGGCAGCCCGGACGCATTCGCCGCGGCGATCAGCGCGGCGGTGTCGGCGTCCGGCGCGCGCCACAGGCCGATGCCGAACAGCGCGTCCACGACAAGGTCGGCATCGCCGAAACCCGCCCCGGACGCCTCCTCCACCCTGCCGCCGGCCTGTTCGTATTCGCGGCACGCGCGCTGCGCCAGCCCGCTGCGCGGCGCATGCGCGGCAAGCCGCAGCACGCGCACGTCACGTCCGGATTCCAGCGCGTGGCGGGCGAGGACGTAGCCGTCGCCGCCGTTGTTGCCGGGCCCGCAGAGCACCACGATGCGCATCGCATCCGGCCAGTGCCTCAGCAGCTCCCGCCAGGCGGCCTGGCCGGCCCGGGACATCAGCACGAAGGCGTCTCCTCCGAGCGCGGCGGTGGCCTCGGCCTCGATCCGGCGCTGCGCCGCCTCGTCGAACAGCGCGATGCCCTGGGGGCTGGGGAATGCGGTCATGCGGCGGATTCTATACTTCGCCCGTGACCGCGCCCGCAGACATCGCAGGCAAGCCCGACATGCACGCACTCGCCCTGCGGATCAAGGCGCTGGCGCGGGAGGCCGGCTTCCGGCGCTGCGGCATCAGCGGCGTGGAGCTGGGCGAGGACGAGGCCCACCTGCGCGACTGGCTGGCACAGGGCCTGCACGGCACGATGGACTGGATGGCGCGGCACGGCGACAAGCGCGCGCGCCCGCCGGAACTGGTGCCGGGCACGCTGCGCGTGGTCTCGGTCGGGCTCGACTACGGCCAGGACCCGGACCAGGCCAGGGACACCCTCGCCGACGGACAGCGCGCCTACGTGGCCCGCTACGCGCTGGGCCGTGACTACCACAGGCTGATGCGCAACCGCCTGCAGAGGCTGGCCGACCGCATCGCCGCGGAGATCGGCCCGTTCGGCCACCGCGTGTTCGTGGACTCGGCGCCGGTGCTGGAACGCGCGCTGGCGCGCAACGCGGGCCTGGGCTGGATCGGCAAGCACACCTGCCTGATCGACCGCGACGGCGGCTCCTGGTTCTTCCTCGGCGAGATCTACGTGGACCTGCCGCTGCCGGTGGACGAGCCCGCCAGCGCGCATTGCGGCACCTGCGTCCGCTGCATCGAGGTCTGCCCCACCCGCGCCATCGTCGCCCCCTACCGGCTCGACGCGCGCCGCTGCATCGCCTACCTCACCATCGAGCACGAGGGGCCGATCCCGGAGGAACTGCGCCCGGCCATCGGCAACCGCATCTTCGGCTGCGACGACTGCCAGCTGGTCTGTCCCTGGAACAGGTTCGCCCGCCGCACCGACGAACCGGACTTCCGCGCGCGCAACAACCTCGACCGCGCCACCCTGGCCGAACTGTTCGCATGGACGGAGGGGGAATTCCTGCGGCGCACGGAAGGCTCCGCGATCCGCCGCAGCGGCTACCTGCGCTGGTTGCGCAACATCGCGGTGGCGCTGGGCAACGCGCCGGCCACGCCCGAAGTGGTCGCCGCGCTGGAATCGAGGAGGGACTTCCCGGACCCCGTGGTCCGCGAGCACGTGGAATGGGCGCTGCGTCGCCACCGGGGACAGGCGCCGCAGGCGTCTGCGGACTGAACGCCCTACGCCCCCGCGCCGCCGCGTGCGGCGATCTCCTCCAGCAGCGCGCGGGTGACCGGGTCGTCCGCCTGCGCCCTGCCCTCGAGCGCCGGCAGCAGCGTGTTCGCCAGCTGCTTGCCCAGTTCCACGCCGAACTGGTCAAAGGCGTTGATGCCCCACGCCACCGACTGCAGGTAGACACTGTGCTCGTACAGCGCGATCAGCGCGCCGAGCGACTCCGGCGTCAGCTCGTCGAGCAGGATCAGCGTGCTCGGGCGGTTGCCGGGATAGGCACGGTGCGGGTCGTCGCTGGCGCGGCCGTTGGCCAGCGCCTCGGTCTGCGCCAGCAGGTTGGCCAGCAGCGCGCGGTGGTTGTCCGGATAACCGTCGTCGCTGCGGACCACGCCGATGAAGTCGGCCGGCACCACCTGCGTGCCCTGGTGCAGGGCCTGGAAGAAGCTGTGCTGGGTGTCGGTACCGGGGCCGCCCCACCACACCGGCACGGTGTCCTCGCGCAGCGGCGCGCCGTCGAGCCGGGCCGACTTGCCCAGGCTCTCCATCACCAGCTGCTGCAGGTAGTTCGGCAGCAGCCGCAGGCGCTCGTCGTACGGCAGCACCGCGTGGGTGGCCAGGCCCAGCCCGTTGCGGTTCCAGAGCGCGGTGAGCGCGTGCATGTACGCGATGTTGGCGCGCGCCGGCGCATTGAGCGCGTGTTCGTCGAACGCGGCGGCGCCGGCCAGCAGCGCCCCGTAGCGCTCCATGCCGATCGCCAGTGCGATCGGGAAGCCGACCGCCGACCACAGCGAGTAGCGGCCGCCGACCCAGTCCCACATCGGCAGGATGCGCTCTCCAGCGATGCCGGACGCTGCGGCCCGCTCGACGTTGGCGCTGACCGCGTACACGCGCGAATCGTCGCCGAGCCAGTCGCGGACGATGCGGCCGTTGAGCAGCGTCTCCTGGGTACCGAAGGTCTTGGAGATCAGGACCGCGGCGGTACGCCGGGGGTCGAGGCCGGCGAGCACGCGCCGGGCCGCGTTGCCGTCCACGTTCGACAGGAAATGCACGCGGAACCGCGCGTCCGGCCGCGCCAGCGCGTCCACCACCAGCCGCGGCCCGAGGTCGGAACCGCCGATGCCGACGCTGACGATGTCGGTGACTTCGCTGTCCGAAAGTTCCCCGGCCAGTGCCGCCATCCGCGACCGCGCCCCGCGCGCCATCGCCGCGCATTCGCGCGCGAACGGTGCCTGCGACAGGTCGCCGCGCAACGCGGTGTGGAGCGCCGCGCGCCCCTCGGTGGCGTTGACCTGCCCGCCATCCACCAGGCGGCGCATCGCCGCGGCGAAGCCGGCCTCCTCCGCGACGGCGAACAGCGCGTCCAGCGCCGCCCCGTCGTAGCGCTGGCGCGCGAAGCTGGCGTACAGCGGCCCGGCGCGCAGCGCGAGCGCCTTCGCACGCCCGGGCGAGGCCGCCAGCAGCGACGCGATCGACGAACCTTCCAGCCGGGCGGCGTGTGCCCGCAGTGCCGAGAGGTCCGCCGCCATGGTCAGGCCGCCTGCATCGCGATCGTGTCGTTGGTGCGGACGATCCGGTTCCCGCGGTCCACGTACACCAGCTTCGGCTTGAACCGGGCCGCCTCGGCCTCGTCGCAGGTGCCGTAGGCGCAGATGATGACCAGGTCGCCCGGCTGCGCCTTGTGCGCGGCGGCGCCATTGACCGAGATCATCCCGCTGCCCGGCTCGCCGCGGATCGCGTAGGTCGCGAAGCGCTTGCCGTTGTTGACGTTGTAGATCTCGATCCGCTCGTACTCGCGGATCCCGGCCGCCCTGAGCAGGTCCTCGTCGATCGCGCACGAACCCTCGTAGTGCAGCTCGGAACGGGTCACGGTGGCGCGGTGGATCTTGGCTTTGAGCAGGGTGATTTGCATGGCGGCTTGCAGGGAAAACGCGGGCCCTCGCCCGGGTCGGCGCAGTATAGGGCCCCGATCCCGCGGTGCAACATGAGCGGGACGGGACTCAGCGTTCCCGGGAAAACTCCAGGTTGTCGATCAGCCGGGTGGTGCCCAGCCGCGCCGCGGCCAGCGCCACGAACGGACCGGACGAACCCGGGGCCACCTCGCCCAGGTCCTGCTCCCGGATCGTGGCGTAGTCCACTGCGAACCCGGCAGCCTCCAGCCGCGCGCGGGCCTGCGCCTCGACCTCGGCAATGCCGCCTCCGGCCAGGAAGGCGTCGCGCATGGCCTGCAGGGTGCGGTACAGCTCCGGTGCACGCGCGCGTTCCTCCGGGCCGAGGTACTGGTTGCGCGAGCTCATCGCCAGCCCGTCCGGCTCGCGCCGGGTCTCGCCGGCCAGCAGCTCGACGGGGAACGCGAGGTCGCGCACGAGGTAGCGGATCACCGCCAGTTGCTGGTAGTCCTTGCGGCCGAAGGCGGCCACGTCCGGCTGCACCTGGTTGAACAGGCGCGCGACCACCGTCGCCACGCCGTCGAAATGGCCGGGCCGGTGCGCGCCCTCGAGGATGTCGGTCACGCCGGGGACGCGGATGCGCACCGCGTTGTCCGGCCCGAACGGGTACATCTCCCCGACCGGCGGCAGCCACAGCAGGTCGCAGCCGGCGGCGTCGAGCCCGCGCGCGTCCGCCTCCGGCGTCCGCGGGTAGCGGGCGTAGTCCTCGTTCGGCCCGAACTGGGTCGGATTGACGAACACGCTGGCGACCACGCGGTCGGCGTGCCGGCGCGCCAGTTCGACCAGCGAGAAATGCCCCGCGTGCAGGTTGCCCATGGTCGGCACGAAGCCCACGCGCAGGCCCTCGCGCTTCCACTGCGAGACCCGTTCGCGCAACCGCCCGAGCCGGTCGACGACCTCGATCATGCGTAGGCGTGCTCCGGGCCGGGGAAACTGCCGCCGCGCACGGCCTCGACATAGGCGCGCACCGCGCCGGCGACCGAGCCGCCCTCGGCGAGGAAGTCCTTGACGAACCTGGGGCGGCGGTGGCCGCTGTCGAGGCCGAGCATGTCGTGCAGCACCAGCACCTGGCCGTCGCAGTGCGGGCCGGCGCCGATGCCGATGGTCGGGACCGGCGAGGCCGCGGTGATCTCCGCGGCGAGCGCGGACGGCACGCATTCGAGCACCAGCAGCGAGGCCCCGGCCCCGGCCACGGCCAGCGCGTCGGCCTTGAGCCTCTCCGCGGCGTCGGCCTCGCGCCCCTGGACCTTGAAGCCGCCGAAGCGCAGCACCGACTGCGGCGTCAGTCCCAGGTGCGCGCACACCGGCACCTCGCGCTCGGCCAGGTACCGGATCGCCTCGAGCTTGTGCGCGGCGGCGCCCTCCAGCTTGACCATGCCGGCGCCGGCGCGCAGCAGGCGCGTGGCCGCGTCGAGCGCGCGTTCCGGCGTGGCGTCGGACTGGAACGGCATGTCCGCCAGCAGCAGCGCGCGGGACAGGCCGCGCGCGACGCAGCGCACGTGGTATTCGATGTCCTCCACCGCCACCGGCAGCGTGGAGCCGTGCCCCTGCACCACCATCCCCAGCGAATCGCCCACGAGCACGATGTCCACGCCGTTGGCGTCCAGCACGCGCGCGAAGCCGGCGTCGTAGGCGGTGAGCATGGCCAGCCTGCGCCCCTCGCGCCTGGCGGCGGCGAGGTCGGGCACGGTCACGGGTTTGGTCATGGTGGCGTTCATTGCACTAGCCTAGCGCGACGATGCCGGCCGTTTCCAACGCGGCCAGCGCCTCGCGCGCGGGCCCGACGCGCGGGATCACCGCGCCGGGCGCGACCTCGAGCAGCGGCACCAGCGCGAACGCGCGCTCGTGCAGGTGCGGGTGCGGGATGCGCAACCCGGGCTCGTCCACCTCACGGTCGCCGTACAGCAGGATGTCCAGGTCGAGCGTGCGCGGCCCCCACCGGTCGCTGCCGTCGGCCGCTCGAGTGCGGCCGGATTCCCGCTCGATCCGCAGCAGCCCGTCGAGCAGCGCGCGCGGGGACAGCGTGGTCTCGACCACCGCCACGGCGTTGACGAAGTCCGGCTGGTCGCGCCGTCCCCACGCGGGCGTGCGGTACATCCTCGACATCCGCGCAAGCCGCGTGCCGGGCAGCGCGTCGAGCGCGCGGGCCGCGGCCCCGATCGTGGCCCGCACGTCCCCGACGTTGCCACCGAGGCCGATGCATGCCTCGACCGGCGTCGCCATGGCCTTCATTCGGATGCGGCCGCGTCGGCCGCCCCGGCCGCATCCCCCCGGGCGCGCCGCCGCCGGCGGCGCTTGCGCGCGGGCGCGGCGGTTTCCGTGGCCGCGTACAGGGCGATGGCGCGGTCCGGATCGCGCTGCGCCTCCTTCCAGAAGGCGATGTCGTTGTCGTGCGCGTCGGAGCCGGCCTGGCGCAGCAGCAGGAAATCCCAGGCCGCCCGGAACCGGGGGTGCGCGAGGGTCCGCACCACCCGCTTGCGCTGGCGCAGGGCGAAGCGCGACTGCATCAGCCAGATTTCCTGCATCGGCAGCGAGAACCGCCGCGGCAGCGCCACGATCGGCACCTGGCGCAGGGTGACGCGGTCGGCGGCCCGCTGCTGCGCCTCCGGCTCGCTCAGCCCCTGGGCCTGCAGCGCGATCAGCTCGCGGCAGTAGGCCGGCCACAGCAGCACCGCGAACAGGAACGCCGGCGAGACCGGCTCGTCCGCGGCCACCCGCGCGTCGGTGTTGCGCAGCCCCGCCACCAGCATCCGCCGCAGCGCGCCGCTGCGGTTGGACGCCAGCGCCTTCGCGGTGTCCGGGAACAGCGCCTCCAGCAGTCCGTACCGCTCGAGCCCCTCGAAGCTGGCCACGGCATGCCCGTAGAGGAACAGCTTCAGGCACTCCTCGAACAGCCGCGCCGGCGCCGCCTCGCGCAGCAGCATCGCCAGCGCCGGGATCGGCCCGGCGGTGGCCGGCTCGATGGTGAAGCCGAGCTTGGCCGCCAGCCGGACCGCGCGCAGCATGCGCACCGGGTCCTCGCGGTAGCGGGTCTCGGGGTCGCCGATCAGCCGCAGCACGCGGTTGTTCACGTCCTCGAACCCGCCGACGTAGTCGCGCACCGAGAAATCCTCGATCGCGTAGTACAGGGCGTTGGCGGTGAAATCGCGGCGGACCGCGTCTTCCTCGATGGTGCCGTACACGTTGTCGCGCACCAGCATGCCGCCTTCCACCTCGCGATCGCCGCTGCCATCGTCGCTGTTGGCGCGGAACGTGGCGACCTCGATGATCTCGCGGCCGAAGACCACGTGCGCAAGGCGGAAGCGGCGCCCGATCAGGCGGCAGTTGCGGAACAGCTGCCTGACCTCCTCGGGCGTGGCGTTGGTGGCGACGTCGAAATCCTTGGGGTGCAGCCCCAGCAGCAGGTCGCGCACGGCGCCGCCGACCAGGCAGGCCTCGTAGCCGGCATCACGCAGCCGGTACAGTACGCGCAGGGCGTTGGGGCTGATGTCCCGACGCGAAATCGGGTGCTGGTCGCGCGGGATCTTTCTCAGGATGGGCTTTTTTGGGGGGGTATCCGGCATCGGCGCCTGTCGATCCGCAACGGCTGCCGCAAACGGCGCCTGATTCCTGCTATACTATCAATCCTCGACGGGCCGCTGGCCCTCGGGGGGGCCGGGCGGTCCACCCGGCCGGACCAGTTCCGCTCCCTTCGTCTAGAGGCCTAGGACGTGGCCCTCTCAAGGCTAAAACACGGGTTCGAATCCCGTAGGGAGCGCCATCTTCAGCCGCCTTCCCCACGTGGGAGGCGGCCTGCCTGCCTCCCCCGCGGAGGCAGGACGGAGCAACGGAACCCGCGCCGGAAGGCGCGGGTTTTTTCCTGCCCGTTCCCCGGCCAGCGCCGCCTGACGGTTGCGAACGCTTCGCAACCGCACACCGTGCCCTGCCGTAGAATTTCCCGCGACCGCAAACGGACGCCACCCAATGCCTTTCGTCGTCACCGAGAACTGCATCAAGTGCAAGTACACCGACTGCGTCGAGGTGTGCCCCGTCGACTGTTTCCACGAAGGGCCGAACTTCCTGGTGATCGACCCGGACGAGTGCATCGACTGCACCCTGTGCGAGCCCGAGTGTCCGATCAACGCGATCTACCCGGAAGACGACGTCCCGGCCGGCCAGGAGGTCTTCGTCTCGCTCAACGCCGAGCTGTCGAAGGTCTGGCCGGTCATCACCTCGCGCAAGGACCCCCTGCCCGACGCCAGGGAATGGGAAGGCAAGCCGGGCAAGCTGAAGCTGCTGGAACGCTGACGGCGCGCCCGCAACCGGCGCGGATGCGGCGGCGCCCGGACCGGCGCCGCCGGATGGATCGCTGGTTCAGCCGCCGAGCGCGGCCTTGAGCGCGGCGATCAGTTTCACCGGCGCCTCCCCCTCCGCGGGCAGGCCTCGCGGGTCGATCGCCGAGATGTAGGCACCCGAATCCACCTTGACCACGCGCACCAGGAACTTCTGTCCCTCGTAGTCCACGTCGTAGGTGCCGAGGATCTGCGCACGGGTGACCACGGTCAGGCCCGGGGTGGCATCCAGCAGCTCGCCCACGCGCGCGAACAGCGCATCGCGGTCGCCGGCGACGGTGAAACCGGTGGGATTCGCCGCGGCGGCAGCCGTTCCCGCGGCCTGCGCGCCCATCGTGGAACGGGTCACCGAGCCCGGCGCGGGCGGCAGGGCCATGGCGCCGTCGGTACGCGGCAGGTCGAGGTCCGGCGGGACCTCGAGCGGGCGCATCTCCGGACTCTGCGCGTACAGCTCGTGGGTCTTCTTGAACCACGAGCAGCCTGCCAGGCCGGACGCGGCCGAGACGGCCAGCGCGACGGCGGCGAGGCGGAAGACGGGACGGGATTGACGCATGGTCTTGACTCCTGCGGGTATCTGGTCAGGCCGCGACGGCGTCGCGGCAGGATCGTTCGAGCTCCCCGGCCTCCCGGGCCAGGCGCTCCGCGGCGGCACGGTGCTGCTCCGACAGGGGCAGCAGCGGCAGGCGCACGCCGTGGCCGATGCCCAGGATCCCCAGCAGCGCCTTGATCGGAACAGGGTTGGGCTCGACGGAAGAGAACCCGTAGAGCCCGCGCAGGCGCGCGTCGAGCGCTTCGGCCTCCGCGCGGCGCCCCCCGCGCGCCAGGTCGCACAGCATGCGGAACGCGCACGGGACGACGTTCGACACCACCGAGACCACGCCGTCGGCGCCGGCGAGCATGGCGCGCGCCGCCGTGGCATCGTCGCCGCCGAGCACGCTGAAGCCTTCGCCCCGCAACGGCAGCAGCGCCTGCATGCGCGCCGGATCGCTGTTGGCTTCCTTGATGCCGACGATGCGCCCGTGCCCGGCGAGCGCGGCCACGGTGTCCGGCTGCATGTCGCAGCCGGTCCGGCCCGGCACGTTGTAGAGCACCACGGGCAGGCCGCCCTCCTCGGCGACGGCGCGGAAATGCGCCACCAGCCCCGGGCCCGTCGGGCGGACGTAGGGCGGCGTGACCACCAGTGCCGCGTCGGCGCCGAGTGCCGCGGCGCGGCGCGTGCGCGCGACGGTCGCGGCGGTGCCCGACAGCCCGGTCCCGGCCAGCACCGGGATCCGCCCGGCCACGAACTCCACCGCCGTGCGCAGCAGGGTGTCGTATTCGCCGTCGTCCAGCATCGCCGCCTCGCCGGTGGACCCGGCCACGACCACGGCCCGGGTGCCGCCGTCCAGCTGCATCTGCAGCAGGCGACGCCAAGCATCCAGGTCGAGGCCGCCATCCGCCGTGAACGGCGTGGCCAGCGCGGTGATGCTGCCGGTAAGTCGCAAGGGTCTGGCTCTGTCCGGGTTGCGCGCGCGGATCCGCGGCGCCTTGGGCGGTTTGCCGGGATGTTACTTGCGGCGCGGAAGCACCGGCAAGTATGCTGGCTGGGGATCCGGACGCCGGCATGGCTGGCGTTCAGAACCCGACGAAATGGACACACAGGTCATCCCTCTTTTCACCGATCTCGCTGCGGACGCCGCCTTGACTGATCCAGACACCCCCCGGCCTGCGCCGAACGAGAACTACCTGCTGATCAACGCCTACACGACGCACCCGGAGTCGCCGTTGCTGGCCGTGACCCGGCGGATCGCGGACAGCGGCTGCAACCTCGTCGACGCCCGGCTGTCGACGGTGGGCCGTGACGTGTCCGTCACCGCGCTCGCCACCGGCTCGTGGGACGCGGTAGCCAAGCTCGAGGCCATGCTCACCCGGCTCGAGCGCGAGGAAGGCCTGAAGCTGGTCTGGTACCGCACCGGCCCGAAGCCGGTGCAGTCCAACCTGCTGCCCTACGTGGTGGAAGTGGTCGCCGCCGACAAGCCCGGCATCCTGTTCCAGCTCGCCGACTTCTTCGACCGCCAGGGCATCACCATCGAGAGCCTGCACTGCTCGCGCTACCGCGCGATGCAGACCGGCGCGGACATGTTCTCCGCGCAGATCACCATCGGCGTGCCGTCGAGCATGCACATCGCCGCGCTGCGCGACGACTTCCTCGAGTTCTGCGACCACCTGAACCTCGACGCGATCATGGACCCGATGAAGTTCTGACGATGGTGCAGACCGGCAAGGCCCTCCCGAAGACCGTCCTGAAGATGCCGCTGGCGCTGTCCGGCGGTGCCACCGCCACCCTGGCCGACTACGCCGGCCGCTGGCTGGTGCTGTACTTCTACCCGAAGGACTCCACGCCCGGCTGCACCACCGAGGGCATCGAGTTCAACGCCCTGCTGCCGGAGTTCCACAGGCTCGGCGCCGACGTGCTCGGCGTCTCCCGGGACTCGGTGAAGTCGCACGACAACTTCTGCGCGAAGCACGGCTTCCGCTTCCCCCTGGTCAGCGACACCGGGGAAGGATTGTGCAACGCCTTCGGCGTGATCGCCGAGAAGAACATGTACGGGCGCAAGGTGCTGGGCGTCGTGCGCAGCACGTTCCTCATCACGCCCGACCACCGCGTCGCCGCCGAATGGCGCGGGGTCAAGGCCGCCGGCCACGCCCGGGCCGTCCTCGACACCCTGAAGGCCACGCAAGCCCGGTGACCCCGATCCTGCCGACCGCGCTCCGCCGCCCTGCCCCGCAGGCCGCGGCGGCGCGCCCGTGCCCGTTCCCGCACCCGCCACAGAGGCCGGACCGCAGATGATGACCAAAGGCAAGCGCATCTACGTCCTCGACACCAACGTGCTGATGCACGACCCGACCGCGCTGTTCCGGTTCGAGGAACACGACGTGTTCCTGCCGATGCAGGTCATCGAGGAGCTGGACAACGGCAAGAAGGGCACCTCCGAGGCCAGCCGCAACGCGCGCCAGGTCAGCCGTTTCATCAACGAGCTGATCGAGGCCCAGGGCGCCCACCGGATCGCCACGGGGCTGATGCTGGAGCGCCCGCGCTCGCTGCAGCTGCGCGGCACCGACAGCATCGGCAGGCTGCTGTTCCAGACCTCGATGCCGAAGGAGGACCCCGCCTCGTTCGGCGCGGTCGCGCCCGACAACCGCATCCTCGGCGCGATCCTGCAGCTGCAGCGCGAGAACCCGGAGACGCCGGTGGTGTTCGTGTCCAAGGACATCAACCTGCGGATCAAGGCCGCGATTGCGGGCATCGCCTCCGAGGACTACGAGAACGACCGCGCGCTGGACGACTTCAACCTGCTCTACACCGGCGCGACCGCGCTGCCCGAGGACTTCTGGCAGCGGTACGGCAAGGACCTCAGGTCCTGGACCGACAGGGGGCGCACCTTCTACGAGGTGTCGCTGGCCGACGACACCGTGTGGTACCCGAACCAGTACCTCTACCTGCCCGGCGACGAGGAATCGGAGTTCCGCGTGGTCCGCTTCGAGGGCGGCAAGGCCGTGCTGCAGATCGTCGACGACTACCGCAACGCGCAGCATTCGGTCTGGGGCATCACCGCGCGCAACCGCGAGCAGAACTTCGCGCTCAACGCGCTGATGGAGCCGGACGTCGACTTCGTGACCCTGCTCGGCACCGCCGGCACCGGCAAGACCCTGCTGGCGCTGGCCGCGGGCCTGGCGCAGACCATGGACCAGCAGCGCTACCGGGAGATCATCATGACCCGCGCCACGGTCAGCGTCGGCGAGGACATCGGCTTCCTGCCCGGTACCGAGGAAGAGAAGATGACGCCGTGGATGGGCGCGCTGACCGACAACCTCGAGGTGCTCACCCACAACCAGGACGGCGACAGCTGGGGCCGCGCCGCGACCAACGACCTGCTGGCCAGCCGGATCAAGATCCGCTCGCTCAACTTCATGCGCGGGCGCACCTTCCTCAACCGCTGGCTGATCCTGGACGAGGCGCAGAACCTCACGCCCAAGCAGATGAAGACCCTGATCACGCGCGCCGGACCGGGCACCAAGATCGTCTGCCTGGGCAACGTCGAGCAGATCGACACGCCGTACCTGACCGAGACCACTTCCGGCCTGACCTACGCCGTGGACCGGTTCAAGTCCTGGGCGCACAGCGCGCACGTGACCCTGCGCCGCGGCGAGCGCTCGCGCCTGGCGGATTACGCCTCCGAGGTGCTCTGACCGGGGAAGGCCCGGCCGCCAGCCGGCCCGGGCCGGGTCCGGGCGCCATGTTGATGTTTAAAGCATCATGATGGCAGCCCAGAACTTGCCTTCATCGATTTGAAGCTTGCATACTGGAAGTCCTGCCAGAAGTTTCCCTGCGGACTTCCATGATCACCGCTGCGCAAATGCGCGCCGCCCGCGCCCTGCTCGGCATCGACCAGCGCCGCCTGGCCGAACTGGCCGGCGTTTCCCTGCCCACGATCCAGCGCATGGAGGCCAGCGACGGCACCGTGCGCGGCGTGGTCGGCACCCTGACCAAGGTGGTCGAGGCGCTCGAGGCCGCCGGCGTGGAACTGATCGGGCCCGACCAGCCCAGCACCGGCCGCGGCCGCGGCGTCCGCCTGAAGGAGGCCCGCTGAACATGGCCGGCTTCGGCTTCGACCGCCGCCAGTACCTGCGCATGTACGAGCCCAAGCTGGTCACGGTGCTGCGCGAGGGCTACACGTGGCGGACCTTCAAGGCCGACGCCATCGCCGGCCTGACCGTGGCCATCGTCGCCTTGCCGCTGGCGATGGCGCTGGCGATCGCCTCCGGCACCACGCCGGAAAAGGGCCTGCACACGGCGATCGTCGCCGGCTTCCTGATCTCCGCGTTCGGCGGCTCGCGGGTGCAGATCGGCGGCCCGACCGCGGCCTTCATCCCGGTGGTGTTCTCGGTCATCCACCAGTTCGGCTACGGCGGGCTGATCCTGTGCACCCTGCTGGCCGGGTTGATGCTGGTCACCGCCGCCCTGCTCCGCCTCGGCACGCTGATGAAGTACATGCCGCAGCCGGTGATCACCGGCTTCACCGCCGGCATCGCTGTCAGCATCGTGTCCTCGCAGGTGAAGGACGCGCTCGGCCTGCGGATGGACCAGGTGCCGGCGGAGTTCTTCGAACGCTGGGCCGCGTACGGCCGCCACCTCGCCACCACCCAGCCTGCTGCGGTGGCGCTGACCGTGATCGGGCTCGCCGTAATCATCGTGCTGCGCAGGTGGAAGCCGAACTGGCCCGGGTTCCTGATCGCGCTGGCGGTGTGCACGCTGGCCTGCACAGCGCTTACGCTGCCGGCCGAGACCATTGGCACGCGCTTCGGCGACCTGCCCTCCGCACTGCCGGTGTTCGATTTCCCGGAGATCCCGTTCGAGCGCACCTTCGAGCTGTTCCCGAGCGCGTTCACCATCGCCTTCCTCGCCGGCGTCGAATCGCTGCTGTCGGCGGTGGTCGCCGACGGCATGACCGGCGGCCGCCACCGCTCCAACGGCGAGCTGATGGCGCAGGGCATCGCCAACGTCGGCTCGGCCCTGTTCGGCGGCCTGCCCGCCACCGGTGCGATCGCGCGCACCGCCACCAACATCCGTTCCGGCGGGCGCACGCCCGTGGCCGGGATGCTGCACGCGGTGTACCTGCTGCTGTTCATGCTGCTGCTGGCGCCGCTGATGCGCTACGTGCCGCTGGCCGCGCTGTCGGCCGTGCTGCTGGTGGTGGCCTGGAACATGAGCGAGATCGAGAACTTCCGCAACACGATGTCGGCGCCCTGGGGCGACCGCCTGGTGCTGCTGCTGACCTTCTTCCTCACCGTGTTCCTCGACCTGACCGTGGCCATCGAGGCCGGCGTCGTGCTCGCCGCGCTGGTGTTCATGTTCCGCATGGCCGAGGCGGTGGAGGTCAGCTCCGGCGTGCGCATGATCGACGACGACCTGCAGCAGGACGACCCCGCGCGCCAGGCCGACCTCGAGCAGCGCGCGAAGCTGCCGAAGGGCGTGGAGGCCTACCAGATCGGCGGGCCGCTGTTCTTCGGCGCGGCCAACCGCCTGGACAGCCTGCTCGACCAGTTCTTCGAGCTGCCGAAGGTGCTGATCCTGCGCATGCGCCTGGTGCCGGTGATCGACGCCAGCGGCGTGCACGCGCTGAAGAAGCTGGCCGGGCGCTGCCACCGCAAGGGCATCGTGCTGATCATCTCCGGCCTGCAGGAGCAGCCCAACCGGGTGATCGCGCAGATGCGGCTGGACGAGCATCCCGGCCAGTTGCACTTCGCCTCCAACTTCGACCGCGCGGTGAAGCTGGCCGAGTCCATCCTGCGCCAGCAGCGCGGCGACTGATCGCGCCGCGGCCTTGCGGCACAATGGCGGCATGAGCAGCCAACGCATCGTCTCCGCCCTCACCATCGCCGGCTCCGACTCCGGCGGCGGCGCCGGCATCCAGGCCGACCTGCGGACCTTCGCCGCGCATGGCGTGCATGGCCTGTCGGCCATCGCCGCGCTGACCGCGCAGCACACCCGCGGCGTCACCGCGGTGCACGTGCCGCCTGTGTCCTTCCTGCGCGCCCAGATCGACGCCTGCTTCGCCGACTTCGACATCGGCGCGGTGAAGCTGGGCATGCTGGCCAACGCCGAGGTGATCCACGCGGTGGCCGGCGCGCTGGAGGCCCACCGCCCGCCGCACGTGGTGCTCGACCCGGTGATGGTGGCCACCTCGGGCGCGAAGCTGCTCGAGGACGAGGCGCTCGAGGCCCTGCGCACGCGACTGCTGCCGCTGGCCTCGATCGTCACCCCGAACGTGCCCGAGGCCGAGCTGCTGGCCGGCATGCGGATCGGCGATGCCGGTGCGGCCGCGGAGGCCATCGCCCGCCTGCGTGCGTCCGGGGCGCGCGCCGTCCTGCTCAAGGGCGGGCACCTGCACGAGGGCGAGGCGGTCGTCGACCGTTACGACGACGGCACGGCCCGCGCGACCTTCGTCCACGGCCGGCTGGACGTCGAAGGCCATGGCACCGGCTGCACCCTGGCCTCGGCGATCGCCGCCAACCTCTGCCGCGGCCTGCCACTGGCCGACGCGGCCCGGGAGGCCACCGACTACGTCGGCGCCGCGCTGCGCGGCGGCTGCCGCCCCGGGCGCGGGGAAGTGGTGGTGCTCGACCATTTCTTCCGCATGCCCCGGCCATGAGCGTGCAGGCCCGCGAAATCGCGGTGGAGTCGGCCGACGGCCACCGCTGGACCCTCCTGGCCCGCATCCCCGACGGCGCGAAGCGCAGCCTGCTGTGGCTGCCGGCGCTGGGCATCGCCGCCCGGCATTACGTCCCGTTCGCGGAAGCGCTGGCGGCCCGCGGCGTCGCCGTGTTCCTGCACGAATGGCGCGGCAATGGCTCCAGCTCGCTGCGCGCGGCGCGCCACTGTGACTGGGGCTACCGGGAACTGCTGGAACTGGACATCCCGGCCAGCCGCGCGGCCATCGAGGCGGAACTGCCGGGCCTGGCGCGTGCCATCGGCGGGCACAGCCTGGGCGGGCAACTGGCCTGCTGCCAGCTCGCGCTGGCGCCGGGCACCGCCGGCGAGGCCTGGCTGGCCGGCAGCGGCGCGCCGTACTGGCGTGCCTTCCCCTACCCGCACCGGCTGTGGCTGCCGCTGGCCTACCGCTTCCTGCCGTGGCTGGCGGAGCGCAAGGGCTACCTGCCCGGGCGCGCGATCGGCTTCGGCGGCAACGAAGCGCGCGGCCTGATCCGCGACTGGGCGCGCACCGCCATCAGCGGCCGCTATGCCGCGGAAGGCGTCGCCACCGACATCGAGGCCGCCTTCACCGGGGTGCGCGCACGGCTGCGGGCGGCGGTATTCGCCGCGGACTGGCTGGCGCCGGAGTCGTCCGCGCGGTTCCTGCTGTCGAAGATGCCGGGCGAGGCGGAAATCACCGTGTTCGACGCCGGCCGGCTCGGTGCGCCGGCCGACCACTACGCCTGGATGAAGCACCCCGAGGCGGTGGCCGCCTGGTTCGCGGGCCGGATGGCCTGAACGCCGCCCGGCCGGCGGTTACGCGTATCCGTCGGGGTTCATCGACTGCCAGCGCCAGGCGTCGCGGCACATCGCGTCCACGTCCAGCTCGGCACGCCAGCCGAGCAGCCGGTGCGCCAGCGAGGGATCGGCCCAGACCGCGGCCACGTCCCCGGGCCGGCGGGCGACGATCTCGTAGGGGATCTTCCGGCCGGAGGCACGCTCGAACGCGTGCACCAGCTCCAGCACGCTCACCCCGCGCCCGGTGCCGAGGTTGACGGTGAAGCCGCGGCCCTCGCGCTCCAGCGCGTCCAGCGCGTCCGCGTGCGCCCGCGCCAGGTCCATGACGTGGATGTAGTCGCGCACGCCGGTGCCGTCCGGGGTCGGCCAGTCGCCGCCGAAGACATTGAGCTTCCCGCGGCGGCCCACCGCCACCTGGCAGATGTAGGGCATGAGGTTGTTGGGAATGCCGGCGGGGTCCTCGCCGATCAGACCGGACTCGTGCGCTCCGACCGGGTTGAAGTAGCGCAGGACCGCGGCCCGGAACGAGGGATCCGAGGCGCACAGGTCCGCGATCAGCTGCTCCATCACCAGCTTGCTGCGCCCGTACGGGTTGGTCGCGCCCAGCGGCGCGTCCTCGCGCACCGGCACCTGCGCCGGGTCGCCGTACACGGTGGCAGACGAGCTGAACACCAGCCGCTTCACCCCGGCCGCCTGCATGCCCTGCAGCAGGTGGATGGTGCCGGTGATGTTGTTGTGGAAGTAGTCCAGCGGCTTCTCGCAGGACTCGCCCACCGCCTTGAGCGCCGCGAAGTGGACCACGGCGTCGAACCCGCCGTCCGCCAGCAGGGCCAGGGTCGCGTCGCGGTCGCGCAGGTCCACCTGCCGGAACGCCGGAGGCCGGCCGGTGATCCGCGCAAGGCGCTCGAGCACGCGCGGGGAGCTGTTGCTGAAGTTGTCGGCCAGGACCAGGTCGTGGCCGCGTCCGGCCAGCACGACGCAGGTATGGCTGCCGATGTATCCGGTGCCGCCGGTGACCAGGATCCGCATGCGTCCTTTGCCTCGGGTTCGGGGAAGATGATTATCCAATACGGCCTGGCGCCGGCATTTCGGCCTGCCTCCGCCCGCGTGGCCTGTGCCGGCCGCGGTTGACGTTGTGATCGGGCACGTGCGGGTTCCGCTGGCGTCCGCCCGGGGACCCGCCCCTGCTCCGATAGACTTCCGACCAGAACAGAGCGAGACCACACGGATGAGCCTTCCCCTGCCCGACAGGAACGACATTCGCATTGCCGTCATCGGACTGGGCTACGTGGGCCTGCCCCTCGCGGCCGCCTTCGGCCGCAGGTACCCGACCGTGGGGTTCGACATCAACCCCGACCGCATCGCCGAGCTGCGCAGGCACCACGACCACACCCTCGAGCTGTCGGAGGAGGAACTGAAGGCCGCGCACCTGCTCGAATGCACCGACGACGCCTCGCGGCTGTCGCGTTGCAACGTGTTCATCGTCACCGTCCCGACCCCGATCGACGAGTTCAAGCGCCCCGACCTGCGGCCACTGGAGTCGGCCAGCCGCACCGTCGGCCGCGCCATCTCCCGTGGCGCCGTGGTGGTGTTCGAGTCCACGGTCTATCCCGGCACGACCGAGGAGGTCTGCGTGCCGGTCATCGAGCGCGAGTCCGGGCTGGTCTTCAACCGCGACTTCGGCGCCGGCTACAGCCCGGAGCGGATCAACCCGGGCGACCGGGAACACCGGCTCGAGACCATCCTCAAGGTCACCTCCGGCTCGACTCCCGAGGTGGCGGACTTCGTGGACGCCCTGTACGCCAGCATCATCCCGGCCGGCACCCACAAGGCCTCGAGCATCCGCGTGGCCGAGGCGGCCAAGGTGATCGAGAACACCCAGCGCGACGTCAACATCGCGCTGATCAACGAGCTGGCGCTGATCTTCGAGCGCCTGGGCATCGACACCTACGAGGTGCTGGAGGCAGCAGGCACCAAGTGGAACTTCCTGCCGTTCAGGCCTGGACTCGTGGGCGGCCACTGCATCGGCGTCGACCCCTACTACCTGACCCACAAGGCCCAGCAGATCGGCTACCACCCCGAGGTCATCCTCGCCGGGCGCCGGATCAACGACAGCATGGGCTCGCACGTCGCCCAGCGCGTGGTCAAGCTGATGCAGCAGCGCGGCATCCAGACGGCAGGCTCGAAGGTGCTGCTGATGGGGCTGACCTTCAAGGAGAACTGCCCCGACCTGCGCAATACCCGCGTGGTGGACATCATCGCCGAGCTGCGCACCTACAACGTCGGGGTGGACGTGCACGATCCCTGGGTCGCGCCGGAGGAGGCCAGGCGCGAATACGGCATCGAACTGGTCGACCGGCCCGCGCCAGGCACCTATGACGCGGTGATCGTGGCGGTCGCGCACCGTCAGTTCGCCGAACTCGGGGCCGGGGGCGTGCGCGCCCTGTGCAAGCCCAACGCCGTGGTGTTCGACGTCAAGCGCGTCCTGCCGCGGGACGCCGTCGACGGGACCCTCTGACCTCACGGGTGACCGCCATGCGCATCCTCGTCACCGGCGCCGCCGGCTTCATCGGTTCCCACCTCGCCCACCGCCTGCTCGACCGCGGCGACGAGGTGCTGGGCTACGACAACCTCAACGACTACTACGACCCCTCGCTGAAGCAGGCACGCCTCGACCGGCTGCTGGCCAGGCCCGGCTTCACGTTCATGCGCGCCCCGCTGGAGGACCGGGACGCCGTCTCCCGCGCCTTCGCCGAATTCCGGCCGCAGCGGGTGGTCAACCTCGCCGCCCAGGCCGGGGTGCGCTACTCGCTGGAGAACCCGTACGCCTACATCGACAGCAACATCGTCGGCTTCATCAACATCCTCGAAGCCTGCCGCCACGGCGGCGTCGAGCACCTGGTCTACGCCTCGTCCAGCTCGGTCTACGGCGCCAACCGCAAGCTGCCGTTCGCGGTCGAGGACAGCGTGGACCACCCGGTCAGCCTGTACGCGGCGACCAAGAAGGCCAACGAGCTGATGGCGCACACCTACAGCCACCTGTTCGGCCTGCCGACCACCGGCCTGCGCTTCTTCACCGTCTACGGCCCGTGGGGTCGCCCGGACATGGCCCTGTTCCTGTTCACCAGGAACATCCTCGAGGGCAGGCCCATCGACGTGTTCAACCACGGCCGCCACACCCGCGACTTCACCTACATCGACGACATCGTCGAGGGCGTGGTGCGCACGCTGGACCGCGTGCCCGGCCCGGACCCGGACTACGACCCGCTGCATCCGAATCCGGGCTCGTCCAGCGCCCCGTGGCGGGTCTACAACATCGGCAACCACCAGCCGGTGCAGCTGCTGCGCTACATCGAGGTGCTGGAGGACTGCCTGGGCCGCAAGGCCGAGAAGCGTCTGCTGCCGATGCAGCCGGGCGACGTGCCCGACACCGAGGCCGACGTCGAGGCCCTGCGCCGCGACACCGGCTACTCGCCCTCGACCCCGATCGAGGTCGGCATCCGCAACTTCGTCGACTGGTACCGGTCGTTCTACGGGACCTGAACGCGCGGGGGCACAGGCGCGCCGGCTGGCCGCCGCCTCCCCGGTTTTCCGTTTCCCAAAGCACGGAAAGCAAACCGGGGATGAACACATGCGCTCCTTCCGTCTGATCGCGATTCTGCTTTCGCTGCTCGCACTGGCCGCCTGCGCCAGCGGCGGGCCCCGCTCCCACTCCGCGCCGCCGGAGGCCGCCGCCGCCCCGGTCACGGACTACCTGATCGGCGTCGACGACGAGGTGCAGGTCACGGTCTGGCGCAATCCCGACCTGGGCGTGACCGTCCCGGTGCGCCCGGACGGCAAGATCTCGGTCCCGCTGATCGGCGACGTGGTCGCCGGCGGCCGCACCCCGTCCGAAGTCGCCGCCGACATCCAGGAAAGGCTCGGCGCCTACGTGCGGGATCCGCAGGTGGCGGTCATCCTGACCCAGCTGCGCAGCCATGAATACCTGTCCCGCGTGCGGGTGACAGGCGCCGTGCGCCAGCCGGTCTCGATCCCGTACCGCCAGGGCATGACCGTGCTCGACGCGGTGCTCGCCGCCGGCGGCATCACCGAGTTCGCCGCTCCCGACCGCGCGACGCTCTACCGCCGCACCACCGACGGCCGGACGAGCAGCCACGCCGTACGCCTCGACCACCTGCTCAACCGCGGCGACCTGTCCACCAACTACACCGTCGCCCCCGGCGACGTCATCACCGTTCCGGAACGCGTCCTGTGAACAACGCCATCGCGACCTGGACGGGCGGCAGCGAAGCCGCCCGCCCCCTGCCCAGCCTGCTGCCCGTCGTGCTGACCGAGTTCCGCCGGCGCGCGTTGCCGCTGGCGGCCATGTTCGCGGGCATCTGCCTGCTGAGCCTGTTCGTCGGGCTCCTGATCCCGCGCAAGTACACCTCCTCGACCATCATCCTGGTCGAGGACCGCAACATCATCGCCCCGCTGATGGAAGGCCGCGCGGTCCCCACGAGCGTCGTCGACCGCGCCAGCATCCTGCGCGAGGTCGCCTTCAGCCGGCGGGTGATGAACGAGATCCTGAAGACCGGCGGCTGGCTGGACGACAACCCGACCCCGCTCGAGCAGGAGAAGCGGATCGAGCGGATCATCGAGCGGACGAAGATCAGCAATCCACGCGCGAACCTGGTCGAGATCGCCTACACCGACTCGAGCGCCCAGCGCGCCTACGAAGTCACCCGCCGCTTCGCCGAGCTGGTCATCGAGGAAAGCCTCGCGACCAAGGAACGCGAGAGCAGCGAGGCCTACAAGTTCATCGAGGCCCAGGCCCAGGAATACCACCGCAAGCTGCTCGAGGCCGAGGCCGAGCTGGAAAAGTTCCGGACCGAGAACCCGGACGCGCGCCCCGGCACCGAGGCCGACGTCAACGCCCGCATCGGCGAGCTGCGTCGCATCGTCGAGGCCGCGCGCATGGAGCTGATCGACCTGCGCTCGCAGGAAGAGGCCCTGGTGTCGCAACTTTCGGGCGAAAGCGAGGTCACGCTGGTGCAGACACGTGCCAGCCAGTTCCGCGCCCGGCTGATGGAACTGCAGGCCGAGCGTGACCGCCTGCTGCTCCAGTACACCGAACGCCATCCCGACGTGGTCCGGGTGCAGCACCAGATCCAGGACCTCGAGGAGGAACTGCGCCGCGAGGAGCAGCGCCCGCGCGGCATGGACAGCGCCACGGACGGCACGGCAACCACGAACCCGCTCTACGCCGAGTTGCGCAGCCGCCTGGCCGAGGTCCGCCGCCGCGCCGCGGCCGCCCAGGCCCGCATCGCCACCGCCGAGCAGATGCTCGCGGCCGAGATGGACCGCAGCAACCGGATCGCCGCCTCCGAGAGCAGGCTGGCGGAATTGACCCGGGACTACGAAGTCAATCGCGATCTGTACCAGGACCTGCTGCGCCGCCGGGAGAACGCCCGCGTGTCCATGAACCTCGATGCCGAACGCCGTGGCCTGAGCTTCCGCATCCAGGAGCCTGCGTCTCTGCCGCTGCTGCCCAGCGGCCTGCGGCTGATGCACGTGGCCGCCGCCGGCTTCGTGCTCGCGCTGCTGCTGGTACCGGCCCTGCTGTTCGCACTGGCCAAGTTCGACCCGCGCGTGCGTTCCGCCGACCAGATCGAACGCGAGGCCGGGCTGCCCGTGCTTGGCACGCTGCCCGCCTACGTCACCACCTACACCCGACGCCGCAACCTGCGCCGCAACGCGCTCGCGGCTTCCCTGTTCCTGTCCGTGCCGCTGGTCTACACCCTGGTCTACGGCATGAAGCTGGCCGGTGCCCTATGAACCGCGCAATCATTCCCAAGGAAAACGGCATGCCAAACGACGCAGCCCGGGATGGCCAGGGCAAGGTCATCGTCCCGTTCGAGACCGGCAAGGGACTGACACCGCGCCAGCTCGAGGAGCGCGCCACGATCTACCGCAGCGAGCTCCCGCGACGCGAGGTGGACGCGTTCCGCGAGCTGCGCACCAAGCTGCTTTCGATCGCGGACGGCAACTTCGTCACCCTGGTCGCGCCGGTGAGCCCGGCGTCCGGTGGCAGCTTCGTCGCGCGCAACCTGGCGGTGGTCATGGCCTTCGACGAGACCAAGAGCGCCCTGCTCATCGACTGCGACCTGCGCCACCCGACGCAGGCGGCGACGATGAAGCTGGCGCCCTCCAGTGGCGGCCTCGTCGAATACCTCGAATCCCCCGAGCTGTCGCCGGAGGACGTGATCTACGACACCGGCATCCCCCGCCTGCAGCTGCTGCCGGCCGGCGCCACGCGCGAGACCGGCGCGGAGTACTTCTCGTCGCACCGCATGCGCCTGCTGCTGGACTCGCTGCGCAGCAGCCGGCCCAACTGCAGGTTCATCATCGACGCCCCGCCCGTGCGTGGCGCGGTGGATGCCAGGATCCTGTCCGACCTAGCCGACGTCGTCGTGCTCGTGGCCGGCTATGGCCGCGACACACCGGCCGCGATTTCACAGGCTGCCGCGAACTTCGACCCGAAGAAGTTCGCAGGCGTGGTGTTCAACGAAGGGGCGTGAAGGGGGAACCATGCGCCAGTCACACCGCATCCCTGCCGGCGCCGGCATGGCGCGCAACATGCTGTTCCTCGCGCTAGGGGCGTTGCTTCCGGCAGGCGTCGCCCACGCGGCGCGGCTGGAATACGACATCGGCATGCGCTACATGCACAGCGACAACATCTCGCTGCTGTCCGAAGGCGAGCTCAGCGAGAACATCCTCTCGCCCCAGGTGCGCTTCGACTTCAGCCACGAAACATCGTCCGTCAATGCGGCCATCCACGGCGAGGTCCAGCACCTCAAGTACCTCGACGGCGTGTATGAGGACGATACGCGCGGCATGGTCATGGGCAACGTCGAGTGGACGATCCTGCCGGACCGGCTGAGCTTCGTGGTCCTGGACACGCTGAGCGAACAATCGGTGGATTCCCTTGCCGCGTTCACGCCTGGCAACCAGCAGCAGGTCAACGTGTTCGAGGCCGGACCGACGTTCACGGCCAGGTTCAACAGCGTGACCCGCGGCCAGCTCGATCTCCGCTACATCAACAGCTGGGCCGAGGAGACCGAGTCCTTCAACAACCGGCGTTACAACGCCGCCGCCCGCCTCCTGCGCCAGCTGGAGCGGTCCGACGTCCTCGGCCTCAACCTCGAGGCCACGCGCGTCGATTACGACACGATCCCTGACGTCTACGACTTCAGGCGCTACGACGCCTACGTCTCCTACTCCAGCGAGCTGTCCCGCCTTCTGCTCGACGTCAACGCCGGCTACACGCGGCTGAAGTACCGGTCCACGGACAGCAAATCCAGCACCCTGTTCCGGGCGTACGCGGCGTGGGAAGCCACGCCACGCAGCACGATCAGCGCCAACCTGGGCTACCAGTTCGCGGATGCCGCGCAGGACCTCATCCTGAACGTCAGTGCCCCCGGCGGCATGCCTGCGGACCCGGGCGCGCCGGTCATCGGACAGCCCGACAACCCGGGCCTGGTGATCATCCCGGACACCTTCAAGCAGAAGCGGGCCACGCTCGGCTACCAGTTCCTGGGCGAACGGCTGACCCTGTCCGCAGAGCCCTACTACGAGCGGATCCGCTACCTGCAGGACGACGAGTTCGACGCGAACACCCGCGGGGTGACGGTCTCCGCAAGCTACCGTGTCGGCCTGCGTACGACCCTGCTCGGCCTGGCCCAGCGCTACGAGCGCGACTTCGTCAGCACCGGCCGCAGCGACCAGGACACCATCCTCGGCGCAGGCGTGCTCGTGCGCTTCAGCCGCAACTGGGGTGCGCAGTTCGACGTGCGTCGCCGGGAGCGCGACAGCACGATCCCCGGCCAGGACTACACCGAGAACGTCATGATGTTCTCGGTCACCTGGTTCCGTTGAGTGGGAGCGGATACCGTGACCGGGCTTCCCGCCAGCCAGGCGCTTCCGGCCGTGGTGCTGATGTACCACGCGCTGCGGACCGGCGACGTCCCGCCGGGCCAGGACCCGCATTACACGCTCGATGCGGCCGTCTTCGAACGGCAGATGCGCCTGGTCGCCGAAGGCCCGGGGGGCGACAGCGCCGCGCGCATACTCGACGGCGCCACCGGCGGGCGGGTCGCGATCACCTTCGACGACGGCCACATCAGCAATTACACGGTCGCGTTCCCGGTCCTGCAACGGCTGGGCCTGGCCGCCGACTTCTTCGTCAACCCGGCGAACGTCGGCCGGCCGGGCTACGCCGGCTGGCCGGAGTTGCGCGAAATGGCGCGCGCCGGCATGTCCATCCAGTCACATGGCTACGACCATGTCTACCTGACCCGGATGAACGGGCTGCGGCTGCGGCAGACACTGCTTGCCGCGCGCGAGGAGATCGAGCAGAGGATCGGCCAGCCCGCCACCCTGCTCGCGCCACCCGGCGGCCGCATGCCGCCCAAGCTGGTGGACATCGCGCGCGAATGCGGCTACACGCACGTGCTGTCCTCGCAACCAGGCGTATGGCGCATCGGGGGCAATGCCCGCCGCCCGATCCCGCGGATGGCGATGACGGCCGGCATCTCCGATGACACCTTCGCCCGCTGGATCGCGCGCGATGCCATCGCCATTGGCCGCGAGCGCCTGCGCTACGGCGTGCTCGCCGCCGCCAAGCGCGTGCTCGGTGACGACGGCTACGAGCGCGTCCGTGCCCGTGCGCTCGGCCTGCTGCGGGGTGCCACATGACCTTCGTGTTCTGGACCGCGCTGGCGCTCGTCGCCTTCGCCTACGCCGGCTACCCGCTGGCGATGGCATTGCTGGCGCGCCTGCGCCCACGGCCGCTGCGCCCCTCGGACGACGGCCGGCTCCCGGGCGTGGACGTGCTGCTGGTGGTGCACAACGGTGCCCGCGAGCTGCCTGCCAAGATCGCCAACCTGCTGTCGCTTGACTATCCCGCGGAACTGTTGCGCGTCAACGTCGTCTGCGACGGCTGCGACGACGGCAGCGAGCGCATCGCGGCCGGCTTCGACCCGGATCGCGTCCGCGTGTTCGCGTTCGAGGAGCGGCGTGGCAAGTCCGCGTGCATCGGCGACATCGTGCCGCTGCTCGACGCCGAGGTTGTGCTGTTCACCGACGTGCGCCAGCACGTGGATCCCGCCGCGGCGCGTGCCCTGGTGCGGGCGCTGTCGGACCCCGGCGTCGGCGCGGCCAGCGGCGAGCTGGTGCTGCAGGCGGACACGGGCTACGGGGAAGGCGTGAACGCCTACTGGCGCTACGAGAAGGCGATCCGCAGGCTGGAAAGCGCCAGCGGCTCGCTGGTCGGCGCGACCGGCGCGCTCTACGCCGCGCGCCGCGAACTGGTTCCGCACGTGCCGGCCGGCGTGATCCTCGACGACATGTGGATCCCGCTCGGCATCGCCGCCACCGGCCACCGCACCGTGTTCGTGCCCGAGGCCGTGGCGATCGACCGCGCCAGCCCCGCCCCCGCCGACGAGGAGCGGCGCAAGCGGCGCACGCTCGCCGGCAATTTCCAGCTGCTGCACCTGCAGCCGTCCCTGGCCGTGCCCGGCGCTCATCCGCTCGCGCTGCGCCTGTGGGGGCACAAGTGGCTGCGGCTGCTGGCGCCCTGGCTGCTGGTGGTGGCGCTGCTGGCCAACTTCGCGCTGGCGATGCGCGGCGGCGTGTTCTACCCTGTGCTGCTGGCGCTGCAGCTGGCGGGGTACGCGGTCGCGGCCGCCGGCCGCGGCTGGCCGCGGCTGGCCGCGCTGGCGCCGGTGCGCCTCGCCACCGCCTTCTTCAGCCTCAACGCCAGTGCCGCTCTGGCGCTGTTCGACTACTTCCGCAACCCGCGGGCATACCTGTGGCAGACCACGCGGATGGAACACGCCGGCCGATGACGACCCATTCCCCCCTGAGACGCGTCGTGTACGTGGTCTCGCTGTTTCCCTGCTGGTCGGAAACCTTCATCGTCCGCGAGATCCGGACGCTGGTCGCGAACGGCGTGGACGTGCGCATCATCTCGCTGAAGCCCCCGTCCGAAACCATGGTGCAGCCGGACGCCGCGGCCCTGCTGGACCGGGTGCGCCACCCGGGTCCGGTCATGCGCACGGCGTTGGGCGCGCTGCGGGCGGTCGTCTCCCGCCCGGCGGCCACGCTTTCCACGCTCGCCGCGATCATCGCCGACGGCTGGCGGACGCCAGGCGTCCTGCTCAAGTCGGTGGCGTCGTGGCTGCGTGCGCTCGAGCACGTGGACTGGCTGCGCCGCTTCGATCCGCAGCTGATCCATGCCCACTGGGCGACCTATCCCTCGACCGCGGCCTGGGTGCTCTCGCGCGTGCTCGGGCGCCCGTTCGGCTTCACCTGCCATGCCCACGACATCTTCGTCGAGCGGCAACTGATCGCGCGCAAGATCGAGGATGCCGCGCTGGCGGTGACGATCTCGCGCTTCAACGTCGACTGGCTGCGCCGGGAGACCCCGTTGGCCCCGGAACGGCTGAAGGTGGTCCACTGCGGCGTCGATCTCGATGCCACAGGATGGCAACCCGAAGGGCGCGACCACCGGCGGATCCTCGCGGTCGGCAGGCTCGACCCGATCAAGGGCTTCGGCACGCTGATCGAGGCCCTGGCGCTGCTGGCACGACGCGGCGTCGATTTCCACTGCCGGCTGATCGGCTCGGGCCCGCTCGACGCGGAGCTGCGTCGCCTTGCCCGCGAGCGCGGTGTCGCCGACCGCATCGGGTTCGAAGGCGCGCAGCCGCAGGACGTGGTCCGCCGCAGGATGGCGGAGGCCGGCCTGTTCGTGATGCCCTCGGAAGTCGCGCCCGATGGCAACCGCGACGGCATCCCGGTCGCGCTGATGGAAGCCATGGCCACCGGCTGCCCGGTGGTGACCACGCGCGTGTCCGGCATCCCGGAGCTGGTGGAAGACGGCGTGCACGGCCTGGTGGTGGACGAGAAGCGACCGGACGCGCTGGCTGACGCCATGCAGCGCCTGCTCGGCGACGCCGCGCTGCGCGCCCGGCTGGTCGCCGCCGCGCGCCGGAAGATCGAGGAGGAATTCGACGCGCGCAGGGAAGCCTGCCGCCTGCAAGAGTACATGGAGGCCGTCGCCCATGCGCCCTAGGAAACTGCTGATCGCCACCGACGAGATGGAGGTCGGCGGCAGCCAGCGCCAGATCACCTACCTCCTCGGCGGCCTCGAGCGCAGCCGCTGGCAGCCGGAGCTGGTGTTCTTCCGCAACCCCTCGTTCCTGGTCGACGAACTGCGAGCCCAGGGCATACCGGTCCACCACATTCCCAAGCGCGGGCGGATCGACCCGCGCTTCGTGGCCGCGTACGCCCGGCTGCTGCGGCGCAACCGCTACGACATCGTCCACGCGTTCTCGCTGACCGCGGAGCTGTGGACGCTGGTCGCCGGCCGGCTGGCGCGCATGCGTGCGCCGCTCGTGTCCTCCGTGCGCGGGCTGTACCTCGACCAGTCGGAGCTGTTCTGGCGGCTGAAGCGTCACGTGATCGCCAACAGCGCGGCGGTCATCGCCAACGCCCGTGCCGGCGCGCAGGCGGCATCCCTGCGTTCCGGGATACCACTGGAGCGGTTCACGGTGATCCCCAACGGCATGCTCCCGATCGAGCCGCTGCCGACCGGATGCGCCGCCCGGCTGCGGCGCTCGGTCGGCGCGCCGGCAGGACGGCCCTTCGGCCTGTTCGTCGGGCGGCTGGTCAGGGAAAAGAACCTCCCGTGCCTGGTGAAGGCGCTGATGCGGATCCCGCCCGGCTCGCGCCCCTGGATCGCGCTCGCCGGCAACGGCCCGATGCGCGCCACGATCGAATCCATGCGCGAGGCGGCCGGTCTCGGCGACGATTTGCGTTTTCTCGGCGAGCGCGACGATACCGTGGCGCTGATGCAGGCGGCGGACTTCCTGGTCCTGCCCTCCTCGTTCGAAGGAATGTCCAACGTGCTGATGGAAGCCATGTCCGTGGGTTGCCCGGTGATCGCCTCCGACGTCGGCGGCAATCCGGAACTGGTGGAGGACGGCCGGACCGGCCTGATCTTCCCCAGCGACGACGCGGCCGCGCTGGCCACGCAACTCGAACGCATGTGCACGGACGCCGGGCTGCGGGCCCGCCTGGCCGCCGCCGCGGCACAGCACGTGCGCGAACGCTATTCGATCGACAACCTCGTGGCCGGGACCAGCGCGGTCTACGAGCGCTGCCTGGCCGGAGCCGCGCCCCTGCCACGGCCGGTTCCCGCTACCGTTGGTGCCCGGAACGGCGGCAGCAGGACATGAGTACCGAGACCCTCCTGTGCGACTTCATCCTCGCAGGCGGCCCGGAGGCGTCGGCATGGCTGCGCCGGCTGCCCGGGTTCGAAAACCATTCGCTGCCGGACGACGCGCTGGTTCTGGCCACCCGTGGCCAGGCCCTGCAGGGCTCCGCGCCGTCCGGCATGCGCTGGCTGGCGCTGGCGGACCTGGTCGGCGGGCTGGACGACACGGCGGCGGTGCAGGCGGTGGAGCACGCCCCCGGCGGGACCGTGCGCAACTGGCGCGGGCGCTTCGTCCACGTCGCCTGGCATCCGTCCGGCGGCAGGGTCCTCGCCACCACGGACCACCTCGGCTCCATCCCGCTGTACTGGTACCGCCGCGGCGGCAACTTCGCCGTGGCCACCGATCCGCGCCTGCTGCTCGACGCCCCCGGCGTGCGTCGTGAAATCGACCACGAGGCGATCTACCACTACCTGAACTTCGGTTACATCCCGGCGCCGCTCACGATCTGCCGCGACGTCCGCCGGATCGAACCCGGCACCCGCCTGGCCCTGGACGCGGACGGCGCCGCCGCGACCCGCTATTACCTGCCTTCGTATCCGGCCGACCTGCGCGGCGACGACGACGCCCTGGCCGCGGAACTGCGCGAGCACATCGTCGAGACCGTGCGCGACTACCGCCCGGGCGGCGATGACGGCTGGGGCTGCTTCCTCAGTGGCGGCACCGACAGCAGCAGCATCGTCACCATCCTCGCGCGCGAGCCGGGCACGCGGGTGCGCACCTGCTCGATCGGCTTCCACGAGGCCGACTACGACGAGCTGGACTTCGCGCGCACCGCCAGCGAGGCCTGTGGCGCGCAGCCGCACCTGGACTACGTGGACCGCGCACGCGCGCTGGCCATGTTCGACACCGTGGTCGAGGCCTACGACCAGCCGTTCGGCAACACCTCCGCCATCCCGACCCTCGCCTGCGCCGAGCTGGGCCGCTCGCTCGGCTTCTCGGTGATGGTCGGCGGCGACGGCGGCGACGAGATCTTCGGCGGCAACCAGCGCTACGCCAAGGACAAGGTGCTGGAGGCTTTCTACCGCCTGCCCGGACCGGTGAAGGCCCTCGCTCGCGCCGTCGGGAACCTGGCAGGCCGCACCAACGTGCACCTGCTCAACCGCGTGCAGAACTTCACCCGGCGCGGTTCGCTGCCCAACCCCGACCGGTTCTACACCGACGATTCCTTCGCCTCCGACTACTACGAAGGCCTGCTGACGCCGGAATTCCGCCGCCTGGTCGGACGCGATGCCTCGCTCGAGTTCATGCGCGGCATCTACTCGCTCGGCGACGATGCCGAGCCCCTGCACCGGATCATGCGCCTCGACCTGCTGATGGCGATCGCGCAGAACGACCTGGTCAAGGTGCATGGCGCCTGCAAGTACCACCGGATCGCGGTGCGCTTCCCGTACACCGACCCGGACCTGGTCGAGTACTGCGGCCGCCTGCCGGCGAAGTACAAGGTGCGCGGGCTGAACAAGCGCTACCTGTTCAAGAAGGCGATGGACGGGATCCTGCCCGAGGCCATCCTGAACAAGCGCAAGCAGGGCTTCGGCCTGCCGACCGCGATCTGGCTCAAGGAGGACCAGGCGACGCAGGAGTTCGTGCGCGACGTGCTGCAGGACGCGCGGACGCGCGGACGCGGCTGGATCGAGCCGGACTTCGTTTCCGGCCTGATCCGCGAACACCTTGCCGGTGCCTGGGATTACTCCAACGAAATCTGGCACCTGATGGTGCTGGAACTGTGGCTGCGGAAGTACATGGATGGCCGCTGACGGGCACCACCTGCGGGTCCTGATGGTGATGGAAGCCGCCTACCCGGCGCTCAAGGGGGGCGGCGCCGAGGCGCAGGTGCGCACGCTCGCGCGTGGCCTGCGCCGGCGCGGCCACCGCGTGACCATCCTCGTCCCCTGCCTGCCATGGGCACCGACCGCGAAGGTCGACCGCTACGACGGCTCGGTGGTCTGCCGGCTGCGGGTTCCGCGCGTCCCCCTGCTTGGTGGCCTGGTACTGTGGCTGCGTACCGCCGCCTTCCTCTATGCCCGGCGCCACCGCTACGACGCCTGGCACGTGCACATCGCACATCGCATGGCCGCGATCTGCGCGGTGATGGGCCAGTGGCTCGACAAGCGCGTGCTGACCAAGGTCTCCGGCTGGTGGGAACTGGAAAAAGGCACGCTGGCGCCCGACGCCGGCCTGGTCGACCGCATCGCCCGCCGCGCCCTGCGCAGGACCGGAACCTGGCAGGCGATCAGCCGGCGCATCGCGCACACGCTCGAATCGCGTGGCATGCCCGCGGAACGCATCGTGGCCCTGCCGAACGCCGTGGACACCACGCGTTTCGCCGGCATCCGCCGTGATCCGTCCGCGGCGCCGCGCTTCGTGTTCGTCGGCCGGCTCGAAGCGGAAAAGGGACTGGACACCCTGCTCGAAGCTTTCGCCGACATCGCCACGGCATTTCCACGGGCCACGCTGCTGGTCGTCGGCACCGGCAGCCTCGAACGGCAGCTGAAACTGCGTGCCGAACAGCTCGGCGTCGCGGCGCGCGTCGAGTTCGCCGGGCACCGTGACGACGTGGAAGCCGTGCTTGCGGATGCCAACATCGGCGTGCTGCCCTCGCGCATCGAAGGCCTGTCGAACACCCTGCTCGAGTCCATGGCCTCCGGCCTGCCGATGATCGCCAGCCGGATCAGCGGCAACGAGGACTTCGTCCGCGACGGCGGGAACGGCTGGCTGTTCGAGCCCGGGGACCGCGCCGGGCTGGCGCGTTGCCTGGCTGCGGCCGCATCGCTCGACGGGGACACGCGCCATGCCATGGGCGAGGCCGCCCGCGCCACCGTACACGCGGCTGCGGGGATCGACGCCGTGCTCGCCCGGCTGGAATCCATCTACCGCGGCGAGGCACGCCTGGCGCACCCGGTGCCGGTCCCCGGCGGGAGTGCCTGAACATGTGTGGCATCGCCGGCCTGGTGGTCGCTCCCGGACAGCCCGCGCCCGACCCGGCGCTGGGGCGGCGCATGAACGCGGTGATCCACCACCGCGGCCCCGACGAAGGCGGGCTGCACCATGACGAACGCGCCCTGCTGGGCATGCGCCGGCTTTCGATCATCGACGTCGCCGGCGGCCACCAGCCGATGTATGCCGCCGATGGCCAAGTCTGCATCGTCTTCAACGGCGAGATCTACAACTACCGCGAGCTGCGCGCGGAGCTGGAGCGCGAGGGCCACGGCTTTGCCACCCACAGCGACACCGAGGTGATCCTGCAGGGCTACCTGCGCCACGGCGCCGGCATCTTCGAACGGCTCGACGGCATGTTCGCGGTGGCGATCTGGAACCGGCGCTCGCAGGAACTGCTGCTGGCCCGCGACCGCCTCGGCGAGAAGCCGCTCTACTACGCCCACGATCCACGCCGCATCCTGTTCGGGTCGGAGCTGAAGTCGCTGCTGCAGTCCCCCGACTGCCCGCGCGAACCCGACGACGACGCGCTGCGCGCCTACCTCGCCTACGGCTACGTGCCCTGCCCGCTCAGCGTATTCGCCGGCGTGCGCAAGCTGCCCCCGGCGCACTACCTCCGCTGGCGCGATGGCGCGATCGGGCTGGTGCGCTACTGGCGTCCCTCGCTGTCGCCCAAGACCGCCCTCGGCGAGCACGAGGCCGCCGAACGGCTGGAGGAACTGCTGCGACGCGCGGTCGCCAGCCGGCTCGTGTCGGACGTGCCATTCGGCGCGTTCCTGAGCGGCGGGCTGGACTCGAGCACCGTGGTCGCGCTGATGGCGCAGCACCTGCGGCAGCCGGTCCGGACCTTCACCATCGGCTTCCGCGAGGCGGCCTACAACGAACTGGACGACGCCCGCCGCGTCGCCCGCCACCTCGGCACCGAACACCACGAACTGGTGGTCGAGCCGGACGCGGTGGACCTGCTGCACAGGCTGGTCTGGCACTTCGACGAACCCTTCGCGGATTCCTCCGCGGTCCCGACCTACCTGGTCTCGGAGCTGGCGCGACAGCACGTGAAGATGGTGCTGACCGGCGACGGCGGCGACGAACTGTTCGGCGGCTACGACCGCTACCTGAAGCTCCTGAAGCTCGAGCGGCTCGGCCCGCTGCGCGCGCCGGCCTCGCTCCTGTTGCGGGCGGCCGGCATCCTCCCCGGCGCGGCCGGCGAGCGCCTGTACCGTGTCGGCGAGCGGCTGCAACTGCCATTCCGGGAGCGCTACCTCAGCGGCGTGGCGGTGATGCGCGCCGACGTGGCGCGCCGCCTGCGCCCGCAGGCCGGCGGGCCCGACCATTTCCACCTGCCGGTGCTGGCCGAACCGGGCAGCGACCTCGGTGCCGGGGACGACCCGCTCGACCGCGCCGTGGCCATCGACCTGCAGAGCTACCTGCCGGACGACATCCTGGTGAAGCTGGACCGGATGGCGATGGCCGCCTCGCTGGAAGGGCGCTCGCCGTTCCTGCAGCCGGACCTGGTGCAGTTCGCGCTCTCGCTGCCCGCCCACTACCGGGTCCGCGACGGGCGCGGCAAGCACCTGCTGCGGAAGGTCGCCGGCAAATGGCTGCCCCCGCGCGCGACCGGCAAGCCCAAGCAGGGCTTCGCGATCCCGCTGGCGGACTGGTTCCGCGGGCCGCTGCGCACGCTCGCCGCCGACACCTTCTCCAGCCGCGCGTTCCGCGAGCGCGGCCTGCTGCGCGCGGAGGCGGCCCAGGCACTGCTGCGCGACCACGTCGATCGCGGGATCGACCGCAGCGAGCCGCTCTGGCAGGCTCTGTGCCTGGAGCTGTGGGCACAGCGTTTCCTCGACGCGCCGGGGACGGAAACGGGACGGGGCTGAACCATGTTCATGCGGCTGCTGCTGGCGGTCCCGCTGGTCTACATGGTCAACATGCTCCACCTGTCGGTGGAGACGGGCATTCCGGGCCTCAACCTCGCCAACATCATCTTCATCGTCGTGCTTGGCGCGCTGCTGATGGGTGGCAGCCGCTACCGTCCGCTGCAGCCGAAGGGACCGATCACAAACGCGTTGCTGTTGCTGTACGCGACGCTGGTCATCGGCTTCCTGATCGCGCAGGCCACCATGCCGCTCGACTTCATGGCGGACTTCACCTATCTCAAGAACATGATGTTCTACCCGCTGATGTACTTCCTGTACCGGCGGTGCGGGCAGGACATCAAGGGCACGCGGCAGCTGATCATCGTGGTCATGGTGGTGGCTGCGGTCGCCGGCCTGGAGGCGATCCGCGAGGGCCTGGACTACGGGTTCGGCGCCTACCAGGAGACCAAGCGCGCATCGGGCCCGTTCGGCGTGGACTACACCACGGCCAACCGCGCGGGGGTGTTCTACGCCATGTTCCTGCCGATGTTCATCGCCATCGCGCTGTTCTTCCGCAGGCAGAAGTTCTGGCGGCTGGCGGCGATCGGCGGATGCGTGATCCTGGCGGTCGCGATCATGGCCACCTACTCCCGCCAGTCGTACCTGATCGCGCTGGTCGCGTTCGCGCTTCTGCTGATCCGGCGCAACATCATCCTGGCGGCCGTGATCGCGCTGCTGATGGTCCCCGCGATCAGCCTGCTGCCCGAAAGCGTCACCCAGCGCGTCGCCGAGACCGAACAGCAGGACGGCGTCGGCGAGGAAAGGCTGGACGTCAGCACCGCGAGCCGCTTCGAGATCTGGGGCGGCGCCATCGAGATGTGGAGCGAGCACCCGCTCGGCGTCGGTGTCAACCGCTTCAAGCGCTACATCGGCAACTACGTGCCGCGCTACGCCGGTTACGACGCGCACAGCATCTACTTCCTGACCCTGGCCGAATGCGGCCCGCTGGGACTTGCGGCGCTGTTCTACCTGCTCTGGCGGCTGCTGCGGATGGGCATCGGCTTCACCCGCTCGGTGCCCCGCTCGGACGCCGAGGGCAAGGCGCTGTCGCTCGGCTTCATCCTCGTGGTCGTCTCCACCGCCCTGGGCAACGTGTACGGCAGCCCGTTCTACGAGGGCGCGGTGATGGCGAACTTCTGGGCCCTGTGCGGGCTGATGGAGCACTACTTCGGGCTCAAGCAGCAGCTGGCCGCACGCGGAGGCCAGGCAGGCGTGGCGGCTGCGGCCCGCATGCCCGCGCCCGCGGATGCCAACCGGATTGGCGAACGCTTCCCGCTCGCGGCACGCATCGCCCCGGGCCGATATGGCACGTCGCGCGACCGCGACGGCGGCGATCCGGCCGGCTGATTCTCTGCTTCATCCGTCCCGGCGCAGACGGTACGCCACCAGCCCCACCAGTTCGTGGAGCGCCGCCTCCGTCTTCACCAGCCCACCACTGTCCGGTGCCAGGTAGCGCAGCCGGCGGAACGGCACGTAGCGCCAGTCCGTGGCCAGCACGCACACCTCGAACCCCGCGCGCTCCATCACGTAATGCGCACGGCGCACGTGCATGGCAGACGTGACCAGCAGCACCCTGCGCGGCAATGCCGGGCGCATCGCCGCCACGTTGCGTGCGTTCTGCCAGGTGTCGGTCGCGCCGGTCTCGGTCAGGATGATTCCGTCGGGCACGCCGAGGGCACGCATGTACGCGGCCACCAGCGAGGCTTCCGGAACGGCATGCGGGCCCGGAGGGCCGCCGGTCACGACCAGACGGCGCTGTGACGGCCGTTCGCGCCACCAGTTCACAGCCTTCTCGGCACGCCTGCGGCTGGCCATGTTGAGCGCCGGGAAGTCATCCCTGGAGCCCGTGAAACGGTCCACGCCCCCGGTGAGCACCACCGCCACCTCCGGCGGGTCCGTCGCGCAGGACGCAGGCTGGTCCGGCATTTCCTCCAGCCAGCCCACCAGAACGTTGGCCGCCAGCGGCGTCATCATCACGACCGATGCCAGGATCACCGCGGCGCCGGGCAGCCACAGCCACTTCCTGCGCCGCGACGGCAACACACCGGCGACGAACAGCACGAAGCCGCACAACAGCCAGGTCAGCGGCGACAATACGAACCACATCCGGGATCACTCCGGTTGCTTCGACCACACGTTGCGGCACCGGCCATCGCGTTCATGGCGCGGCGCGTCCCTTCCATGCACCCGGCACAAGCTGCCGCATGCGCCCGTCCAGTACCAGCACAGGCAGAACGTAGAGCAGCAGCCACAGGCCGCCGGCCACGAACAGCCTCGCCCACGGCGAGGCCAGCCCGAACAGCCCCCCGCCCTCGACCGCCAGCACGAAAGCTGCCGCGGCACCGAGCGACACGGCCAGCGCGCGCCTGTCGGGCACGAGGCGCAGTTCCCGCGGGCAGAGAGCGTACAGCACGGCGCCCAGCACGGCGAAGCCACACACGCTGCCCCAGGTCGCGCCCATGTAGCCGAAGCGCGGGATGAGCAGGAAATTCAGCGCCACGTTGATGGCGATCGCGACCAGGGTCACCCGCAGCACCGTGCCCGAGCGCTTGTGCAGCAGCAACCCGTAGCCACCGATCTCCAGCAGCGGGTACAGCGCGTACATCGCACCGATCCAGGCGAACACAGGGCCTGATCCCGCCTTGTCGGGACCACTGATCGCCTGCACCGCCTCGCTGCCGACGCAGGCGATGGCGGCAGCGATGCCGACCGCACCGTAGGTCAGCGGCAACAGGATCTTCTCCTTCAATGCCCGCACCGCCCCCGCGCCGCCCGTCTCCCAGTTGCGGTTGGCGACCGGGACGAAGGACTCCGACAGGGCCGTGCTCATGAGCATGTTGACCTGCAGCGCCAGCGAGTAGCCGATGGTGAACACCCCCACCGCCGAGAACTCGCCGGTGATGCCCTTGAGCATCAGCCGCCCGATCGAGATCAACAGTACGGTGGCGATCTCGTTGACCACCAGCGGCATGCCGTAGCGCAGGGTCAGCCGCATCTGCGACCAGTCCCACTCGCGGGCGAAGGTCAGGTTCCGGCGGATCCAGTGCACGTAGTAGGTCAGCACCAGCACCGCGGCCAGCATCCGCCCGCCATACGCCGCCAGCGCGGTGCGTTCCAGCGCCACCACCGCGCCGACCATCAGCACCAGTTCAAGCCAGCGCCAGGCCACGCGGGTGATGGTCAGCACCCCCGAATGCTCGCCCGCGCGCAGCAGCATCTGCACCAGGCTCGCGAACACCTGCAGAGGCACCATCAGCACCGCCATCCACAGCACTGGCGAGAACGAGACGCCGCCGAACCAGTCCAGGCAGGCGAACACGACCACGGCCGCGGCCCAGATCGCGCCCGATACCGCCAGCGGCAGCAGGAACATGTTGGCGGCGAAGGCCGGCAGGCCGCGGGCCTCGTCCTGGTAGGGATAGAAGCGCAGGATCGCGTGCTGGGCGCCGAGCTTGGCCACCGCCACGCCGATCATCAGCCAGGTCTCGTAATAGCCGAGGATGCCGTACTGGGTGTTGTCCAGCAGCCGCGTCAGCAGCGGGAACGAGATCAGCCCCGCCAGCATCACCAGGATGCTGGCCGTGGAATAGCGCAGGTAATGTGTGCCGACGCCGACCTTCCTGGCGGGCGCGGGCGCTGCGGCGGCCGTGGCGGCCACGGCTGGCGGATCGGGGGTCCGGTTCATCGTGTCTCGGTCTGGCGCCCTCCCTGCGGGAACGGGCGTGCAAGGTCCGGACCGGATGGACCGGCCCGTGCATTGGAAACGGAAAAAGCCGGCGGATGGTGTCACCCCGCCCGGCACGGCCGGATCACGCAGGCGATCCCGCCTGGCCCGGCATCCCCCGTCACGCGGAACGCGGCCAACCCGGGCCCGGTCCGGCGTCCACCCCTCCCCCGCCCCCCCTGACGGGCCGATGCCCAGGGTGAATGCGCCCTAAACCCAAGGCTGACGCAGAATGTCAATTTGTGACTCAAAGCGCAATCATTTGTTCAACGTTGTATAGACTGCAAACTGGACACGCAGGCTCCCACCAGCTCACCCCCCTTTGGCCGGGAGCTTCCCGGCCCATTCAGGAACCAGCGGATGAAACACCCCAGGAACATTACCGCCCGGACGATCCTCGCCCTGGGCTTTGCCCTCCTCTGTGGCGCCACCCCCCCGGGCGCCGCCGCCCAGTCCCTCGGCGCCTGCAATTCGTTCTACTCCCCCGGCTTCACCCTGGCCGAGGGCAAGCTCAACCCCAGCCAGCCAGCCATGAACAAGCCGGCCAAGGGGGTGGCTGTCCGCGAGCCGAACTTCAACACCTGTCTGGTCCGCGCCACCGACCGGACCTCGGACACGGGCTCGTCCACCACCTTCATCCGCAACGACTACTCGCGCCGGCAGGCCTTCAACGCCGACAACACCTACTTCATCGCCTACACGATCGACGGGTGGTGGCACCTGTACGACGCCAACACCATGAAGCACCTGCGCAGGCTGTCGCCGAGGGTGGTCAACCCCTCCACCCCCGCCCAGTACCACATGGCGGGCGACGCCGAGCCGCAGTGGCACCCGACCGACCCGAACATCCTGTACTACCTGCCGACCAACGGCGGCACCAAGCTGCTCAAGCTGGACGTGCGCAACAACTCCTATTCGGTCGCCGCCGATTTCGCCGGCAAGCTGCCCTCCTGGGCGTCCGGCGCGGCGCACATCTGGACCAAGTCGGAAGGCTCCCCGTCCGCCGACGGGCGCTACTGGGGTTTCCAGGTCGAAGACAGCAACTTCCGCCTGCTCGGCTACATCGTCTGGGACCTGCAGGAAAACCGGCTGGTCGGCAGCATGCAGAGCAGCAGCCGCCCGGACCACTCCAGCATGTCCGCCTCGGGCCGCTGGTTCGTGACCTCCTCCGACTCGACCGGCACCTGGGCCTGGTCGCGTGACTTCACCATCAAGAAGAAGCTGCTCAACAAGAGCGAGCACTCCGACCTGGCGTTCGGCCCGAACGGCGAGGACTACTACGTCTCGATCGACTACCAGAGCAACAACGGCGACGTATTCTTCGTCGACATCGACGCCTGCCCCGGCGTGCCGGCGTCCGCGACCAGCGCACCGCTGTGCCCGCGCACCGTTCTGTTCCCGACCTACAACAACGGCTCGGCCACCGCTCTGCACGTCTCGGGCAAGGGCATGAGGAAGCCGGGCTGGGTGGTGATCAGCACCTATGGGACCTCGCGCACGCGCAGTGGCGAGTGGCCCTGGTACACCAACAAGATCTTCGCGGTCGAGCTGAAGGCGAACCCGCGCATCTACCCGCTGGCCTTCACCCGCAACGCCGGCGGCGGCTACTGGGCCGAACCGCACGCCTCGGTCAGCCGCGACTTCACCCGGATCATCTTCAACAGCAACTGGGCTACGAGCGGCGAAAACGTCGAGGCCTACATCGTGCACATCCCGCCGACCGCGCTTCCCGGCGGCTCGGCTCCACCGTCCCCGCCTTCCACGCCGCAATACGTGACCGGCGGCAAGCTGCCGGCATTGCCGGCGTCCAGCACCAACAGCAGCCGTGCCACCAGTGCCTCGAGGGCCAGGCCGGCCCAGCCGGGTGCCGATGCCGGGCAGGGGCAATCCGCGCCGCTTCCCGCGGAGGGTGGCCCCGGCACGGGCGGCGAGAGCGCACGCGTCGCGATCACGCCGGCGGCCGTGCTGGCCTACCGCCAGGCGGCGGCCCTGCTCCGCGCCGGTCTGCTGGAATCCCCGCAGGTCCGCCGGACCGCCTACATGGCGTCGCTGCTGCCCGCGACCCCGTACATCGGCTGGACCAGGCTTTCCTGGCACGGCGCATCCAGCCTGCGCTCCGCCTTCGGCCGCCTGGCGGAACGCCTGCGCTGACCGTCACCCCCCCGTCCCGTCCCCCTTCAGCCGCCCCCGCAGGTGCTGCGGGGGCGGTACGCCATGGGCATCGAGCGCCTCGAGCCCGGCTGCCACGCTGTAGGTGTGGCAGCCGTCGAGCGCGGGCAGGAACCCGGGTGACAGCATGGACAGCGGGCGCTCGCAGTAGGCCCTGGGCGACAGTTCCAGCACCTCGTTGAAGACGAGGGCCGCACCGTAGATCGGCACGCAGCACTGCGCCGGGCGGATCAGCCTGCCCTCGTGAAGGAACATGCGCCCGGCCGGGCGCGACCTGCGCGCGTCCGCCAGGACCGGGTTCGCGGGATGCGGCAGGTAGGGGCCCGTCAACGATCTGGAATGGAACAGGAACAGTTCGTCCGACAGACTGCCGCCGCACTCGGAAACGTTCGCGAACAGGTACCAGATCCCATCCTGGTGGTACAGCGTCGGGTCGACGCACTCCCTCCCCTCGATCAGGTCCGCGACGCGTTCCCAGCGCAGCGGGAACTCCACGCAGCGGTACAGGCTGACCCGCTTCGCCTCGCAGGACTCGACCATGAGGTAGCGCTCGCCTTCCCAGTCGAAGACCTGCGGGTAGGACATGTGCACGTCCTCGTCGAGCACCGTCCCCAGGCGCGCCCAGCTGCCGTCGTCCAGGAGTTCCAGACAGACGATGATGCCCTTGCCGCGCGCATGCACGAATTCCTCGACGAACAGGTAGCGCCGACCTGATTCCACCAGGGGGAAAGGGTCGGCCCAGTAGTCCCTGCCCGGCGCCACCAGACAGGTGAAGCGGTCCAGCCGCGGCGAGTCCGGATCGATCCTGTCCACGCCGTCGCGCAGCAGCACGAACCACGGCTGGCGGGAACGTGCCCGGCGACCGTGCCATCCGAGGAACTGGCGCAGCGCGACGGCGAACGAGGCCAGCCCGGAACCGGCTGGCAACGTGAACCCCGAGGGCGCGGTGCGCAGCAGCCCGACGCCGCACGCACCGCCTTCGTCCTGCGTGCACAGCGCACGCAGCGCGCGCAGCAGCAGCGCCGGCAGCTTCACGAAGGCCGTGTCGCGCTGCCTGCTGTAGGACATGGCGACGGTGGCGCCGGTCGACGCGGCCAGGGGCCGGGACGAGCCGCCGTCCACGGAGACCAGATGCAACGCGGTTTCGGTCACGGCCTCGCCGCGCAGCATCGGCACGAGCAGCGCGATGCCGGCGTGGTCCGCCTGCACCAGGTCCGCGTCCAGCACCCAGCAGCCGTGGCGTGCCAGCGGCGCCAGGCGCTGCGCCGTTGCGACGTCTCCCTGCAGGATCACGAGGTCGGGCCGCGTTTCGGCGACGTGCCGGACCAGCGTTTCCGTTCCGGCCCCGCACCCGATGCGACGTCCTCCGGCAACCTCGCGGGCACGGGCCATCGCCATCGGGCCATCCGGGATGCGGCCGGCCGCGCGCCCGAGCAACCGGAACACGAGGCGCTCGAACGCCAGGAACATCCGCATCGCCAGTCCCGGGCGCAGCGTGGACGGCGGGGGGGCAAGCCCCTCGCACTCGACCACGTCCAGTTCCACGCAACCGCTCGATGCCGCCTCGGCGATGAATGTCGCCAGCCACCGCGGGATCAGCGGGGCAACCAGCAGCTGCACGCGCAACGGCACGGCCGATTCCGGCAGGCCTGCATACAGCGGCGTGCGCCGCGTCATTCCTTGTCCGCTCCCGTGCCTCATCCTCCCCCGCTCCCCGGGGCCGGGCCGCGCGTGCCCGGACCCGTCGTCCGCGCCATGCCCCGCGGCATCCCACCATGGGCGCGGACCGCAAATCCCCGGTCTGCTTCCACTTTGCCGGCCGGACCGGCCTGTGCATCCCTGACGTCGAGTGTACGCGCCCTCCCGGTGAAATGTGCGGGCAGCGCGAAGCCACCGGAGCCATCCGTCTTCGCCCGGTTCACCCGCTGCCCTCACGGATGCCGCTGCTAGGATATCGGTCTGCCGGCGATGGCCGCCGCAGCACGGGTGGCACCGACGGGTCCAGGGCATGGGCGTGGATTTCTCCCAACTGTATTCGCAACTTGGCCTCGAGCCGGGATGTACGCTCGAACAGTTGAAGCACGCCTACAGGAAACGCGTCGCCGAGTTGCATCCGGACAGGCACGGGCACCAGCAGGGCAGCGAGCAACTGGCCGACCTGATCTCGCTCTACCGGATGGCGATCCAGTTCCACGAAACCCATGGCCGGCTGCCGGGCAGCAGCGCCGGTGGGAATCGCGCGCCCCGCGCCACGCCCGGGGCACCGCCATCGCCGGCGCCACCACCACGCCAGGCACACGCCGACGACGTCGGCGCGAACACGACGATCCGCAGCCACTGGTGGCTGCTGCTGATCATCGCCGCCCTGGTCGGCTACCTGGTTTTTTCCACGCCCAACGCCCCGCGCGGAACCGGCGCGGCCACGCCTTCCCGTTCATCCGTCCCCGTCGCCGCGCCTTACGCATCCGGCGCGGAACAGCAACTGCTCCGCGTGGGCATGGAAGCGGACCAGGTGCTCGCCATCCAGGGACCGCCGACGCGCGTCCACGAGGACGTGTGGGAGTACGGCCCGTCCTGGTTGCGCTTCGACAGGCGGGGCCGCCTCGTGGAATGGCACAGTTCGCCGCTCTACAGGCTCAGGGTCGCCTCGCCGCAGCCGGAACGGGAGCCGGCACGGGAATGAGCATGCGGCGCGCCTTCACCGCGCGCCGCGCCTGAACAGGACGACCTCCACGGTCTGCAGCAGGATCATGAAGTCGAACAGCAGGCCATGGTTCTTCACGTAGAACAGGTCGTACTTGAGCTTCTCCACCGCGTCCTTCACCGACGCCCCGTACGGATAGCGCAGCTGCGCCCAGCCGGTCAGCCCCGGCTTCACAGAATGCCGGATGTTGTAGTACCGGATCTGCCCGTTGAGCTGCTCGACGAACTGCGGGCGCTCGGGGCGCGGCCCGACGAAGCTCATGTCGCCGACCAGCACGTTGAACAGCTGCGGCAGTTCGTCAAGGCGCGTCTGGCGGATGAAGCGGCCGACGCGCGTGACCCGGTCGTCGTTGGCGGAAGCCCAGCGCGCGACGCCATCCTTCTCCGCGTCGGGCCGCATGCTGCGGAACTTGATCAGGTTGAAGGTGCGCCCGCCCTCGCCCACGCGGACCTGCCGGTACAGGACCGGTGACCCGGACTCCAACCAGATGCAGAAGGCCACCAGCAGCATCACCGGCCAGGCCAGCAGCAGCAGGACCAGGGCCGCGGTGATGTCGAACGCGCGCTTGGTCAGCCGGCGCGGGATGGAATGGTCGAACCCGCCCGAGAACACCAGGGACGAGGGATCGGCGATCTCGAGCTTGATCAGGCCGGCCTCGCGCTCGAAGAACATGCTCAGGTCGACGACCGAGATGCCCTTCTGCGCGCACTGCAGGATCTGCTCCATCGGCAGCGCGCCGCGGCGCTCGTCCGGCGCGACCACGATCTCGTGCGCGTTCAGCCGGTCGGCCAGCTGCGGCAACGTCTCGTCCGTGCGGATCAGCAGCTCCTCGGCGACCACCGTTTCCTGGCCCGGGATCGGCAGGAAGCCGATGATGGTGAACGCCTTGCGGTCGCTGCGGCGGCGCAGGCGCTGGTTGATCAGGTTGGCGTTGCGGCCGGCACCAAGGATCACGATCCGGCGCTTGAACGCCTCCACGCCGAACAGGCTGTAGACCAGCAGCCGCAGCAGGCAGATCGCAACGAAGCCGATGCCCAGCGCGATCGCGAGCACGCCACGGCCGATGTAGGTCTGCGGCACCAGGTAATACAGCACCAGCAGCCCGATGCCGCCGAACCCGAACGCCAGCGCGATGCGCAGCACCAGGTCGATGCGGCTGTGGCGCACGTGCGGCTGGTAGAGGCCGAACGCGGCCATCGCGCCGGTGATGAAGATCGCGACCAGCAGGGAACGCACGGGCACGGTTTCGACGAACAATCCCCTGCCGGCCGGGTCATCCAGGAATCGCAGCCAGACCGCGGCGGTCACCGCCAGCAGCATCGTCAGCAGTTCGACCAGCCACAGGATCCTGATCGTGCGGTTGACCCTGCTCGTGAATGCCGAAGACATCAACCTCGCTCCCCGCGACGCGACACCCGGGCATCCCGGCCCGTCCCCCGTCGCCCTCATGGATGCCTCCGCACGATCCGGTGCGGAACTTCCGGCCGGGCGAACCTTGCCCGCCTGCAGGTAATACGGATCACTGGACCGCCAGCGGCCACCTCCGGGCCGCGGGGGGAGCCCCGCGGGAATCAGGCGGCCGTCGCGAGGGGCACGGACTCCTCGACCCACCGGCCGATGGCGTCCACCACGCGGCGCCGGTCACTGGCCGCGAACAGCAGGTGGTCCAGCTCCGGGTGGAACTCCAGGCGCAGGCCCGGGTGGCCTCGCAGCCGGCCATAGGTGGCAACCAGCTGCCGCCCGTGCGTCAGGTACCCGGTCACCCCGCCGGTGTAGAACCCGAGCACGCGCACGCCGCGGTCGAGCGCACGCGCCAGGCCGGAGCGGTATTCCTCCGGTGATGGCCAGTTGCGGTAGTCCTCGGCGGCCGGCGGCGGGGCCTCGCCGGAGGACAGCCGGCGCAGCCACCGCACCAGCTTGCGCAGCAGCCTGGCCGGCGAATTGCGCAACAGCAGCTTCAGCCGCCCCACGTGGTACCAGACGTTCTTCACCGCCAGCGGATCGACCAGGATCAGCCCGTCGACCCGGTCGTCGATGGTGGCCATGCGCCAGCCAAGGTCTGCGGCGCTGCAGATGCCGCCGACCAGGAACCGGCTGCTGCCGGTGCGCGCCGCGAGCGCGTCGAAGGCCTGCTCCACCTTCTCCTGCGCCGTGCCGCGCATCCCGGCGTCGCCGATCCCGGGCAGGTCGAAGCGGAACACGTCGAAGCCGGCCTGCGCCAGGCGGTCGGCCAGGTCCACGTGCAGGCGCAGCGGCCCCGGGCGGTGGAGCAACCCGGCGTTGAACAGCACCACCGTCATCCCGCGCCGCGGCCCGCGCGCGGGCGTGAGGATGCCGAAATCCCCGTCTTCGCCGAAGGAAAGCACCTCTTCTTCCACCTCAACCTCCCTTCAACGGCATTGCGGCCAGCGCTGCGACCACGCCCGCGGCCGCGCGCAGCGGGATCAGGCCCTGGATCTCGACCTGGCTGGTCCAGGCCGAAAGCTCCGCGGACAGGCCGATGCGGGTGAAGCCTTCGGGCAGGGGCGCGCCGTCCTCCACCACCGCCACGCACGGGCGTCCGCCCGTCTCCGGCAGGCCTGGCATGGCCATGAGCTCCTCCCGGAAGCCGGGCGCGAGCACGAAACCCGCCAGTTCGTCCGGCATGGCCTCCGGCCCCCTGCCCCGGAACGGGTAGCGCTCGCGGGAACGCCGTTCGGCCGCGTCCAGCGCATCGAGCGCACGCAGGTACCCGCCTGCATCGAACACCGGCTGCCAGAACCACAATGCATCCGCGCCCGCCTCATCCGCGGCGGCGGTGGCGAGCATCGCCGACGCGCGGATGCCCATCAGCGCCAGCGGCACCTCGCCCGCGCGCTCGCGCAGGGCACGCGCGGCGTGCGCGATCTCCCGCGGCGCCAGCGCCGGCCGGAACCGGTCGCTCGTGCCCGGCGAATCGCCCGTGCCGTGGTAATCGAAGCGCATGCAGGCCAGCCCGGCCGCCGCCAGCTGCGCGGCGATGCCCGCGAAAAAGCGGTAGCTGCGCTGGTGCTCGTGCAGCAGCGGCGGACACATCAGCACCGCGCCACGCGGATTCCCCTGCGGCGGATGGTAGATGCCGAACAGGCGGCGATCCGCCGGACCGAAGTGGAACGGCACCGGGATGCCCTCCCGCACTGCCGCGGCCCCGCCCGCTTCGGCATCCGCGTCTTCCGGCCCCGCGCGGAAGCCGGCCGGGAAGGTCGCGGCGATCTGCGCCAGCGTGGACGAGGCCAGCATCAGCAGGTCCATGCGCACGCCGGTCTCGCGCTGCACGCGCGCGGCGACCTTGACCGCGAGCAGCGAGTGCCCGCCGGCGTCGAAGAAGTTGTCGTCCGGACCGACCTCCACGCCAAGCTCGTCCGACCAGACTTTGGCCAGGTAGCGCACCGCGGGTGGATAATCCGTGCGTACCCGTCCTGCATCGCCACGCACGGTATCGCGCGAAACTGGCGCCGGCAGCGCCTTGCGGTCCACCTTGCCGTTGGGCAGCAGCGGGATCCGGTCGAGCAGCACCAGGTGCTGCGGCACCATGTACGAAGGCAGCTGCCCGCGCAGGTGCCCGGCCATCCCCGCCTCGTCGAGCGTCTGCCCGGGATGCGGCACCACGTATGCGACGAGGCGGACGTCGCCCGGCCGGTCCTCGCGCGCCATCGCGACCACCCTCGCCACCGCCGGGTGCGTGGCGAGGGTGGCCTCGATCTCGCCAAGCTCGATCCGGTAGCCGCGCACCTTGACCTGGAAATCGAGACGCCCCAGGTGCTCCAGCTGGCCGTCCGTGCGCCAGCGCCCGCGGTCGCCGGTGCGGTAGATCCGCGCGCCGGCCACACCAGGGCGGGAACGGTCGGGCACGAAACGCTCCGCCGTCAATTCCGGCCGGCCCAGGTAGCCGAGGGTCACGCCGTCGCCGCCGATGCAGATCTCGCCGGGCACGCCGAGCGGGCACAGGTTGCCGCGCTCGTCGAGGATCCACACCTGGGTGTTGGCGATCGGGTGGCCGATGTGGATGTCGGCCTCGCCATCCCTGCCCGCGGTGATGCGCGCGCAGGTGGACCACACCGTGGTCTCGGTCGGGCCATAGAGGTTCCACAGCGCGCCGCAGCGCGTCAGCAGTTGCCTCGCCAGGTCGGGCGCCATCGGCTCGCCGCCGCACAGCACCGTGAATCCGGGCCCGCCCCGCCAACCGGTCTCCAGCAGCATCCGCCACGTGGAGGGCGTGGCCTGCATCATCGTCGCGCCGGAATCGCGCAGCAGCGCGGCGAGCGCGAATCCATCCACGGCGGTGTCGCGGTCGGCGATCACCACCTGCGCGCCCACGGACAGCGGCAGCAGCAGTTCCAGCACCGCGATGTCGAACGACAGCGTGGTGACGGCGAGCAGGCGGTCGTCCGGGCCGATGCCCGGTTCGGCCTGCATGCCGGTGATGAAATTGGTCACCGCGGCGTGGTGCACCTGCACGCCCTTGGGCCTGCCGGTGGACCCCGACGTGTAGATCACGTAGGCCACCGATTCCGGCAGGGCGCAGTCCACGTCGCGGCCGATACGCGTCTCCGGCTGTGCCTCCAGCGGCGTGGCCGGGTCGTCGAGCACCAGCACCGGACGGCCCTGCATGTCGATGCGGCCGGCATGCCGGCGCTGCGTGACCAGCGCGACCAGGCCCGCGTCGGATGCCATGTACGCCAACCGCTCTTCGGGGAAGGCCGGGTCGAGCGGCACGTAGCCGGCGCCGCTCTTGAGGATGCCGAGCAGGGCCGCGGGCATGTCCGCGTCGCGGTCCACCATCAGCCCGACCAGCATGCCGCGGCGCACGCCGTGCGCGCGCAGCAGGTGTGCGATGCGGTTGGCGCGCGCCTCGAGCCCGGCGTAGGTCAGCTCCTCGCCGCCCGCGCGCACCGCGATCCGCTCCGGCGTGCGGTCGCACTGCCGCTCGAACAGCTCGTGCATCCGGCACTCGCGGTCATACGGCACCGGCGGCGGCTGCAGCGCGCGCAGCTCCTCGAGCGCGACGTCGCCGACCAGCGGCAGGCGGCCGCATTCCGTGCCCGGCGCGGCGACCGCCGCGCGCAGCAGGGTCTCGTACGCCGCCAGCCAGCGACGCACGGTGGATTCGTCGAAAAGGTCGGTGTTGTACTGGCATTCCAGACGCAACCCGCCACCACGGATCTGTGCCGCGTTGACGAACAGCTCGAACGCGTCGTAGCTGCGCGGGTTGTCGAAAAATTCCAGCTCCAGCCCCGGGAAAGCGTCCTTCTCGCCGTCTGCCGCCTGGTCGATGTTGAACAGCACGCTGATCAGCGGCATCCGCGAGGGATCGCGACGGATCGGCAACTTCTTCAGCAGTGTGCCGAAGGTGCAGCGCTGGTGCTCCAGCGCGTCGAACAGGACCGCCTGCGCGGCCTCCAGCTCGTCGGCGAAGCTGCGGGCCGGATCGAGGTCGAAGCGCAGGGGCAGCGTGTTGACGCAGTGGCCGACCAGGGCCACGTGGCCAGCCGCGGCCTGGCCCGCCGCCGGGATGCCGATCACGACGCTGCCCTGTCCCGCAAGGCGGCCAAGCACGTTCGAGAAACCGGCCAGGAGCGTCGCGAAGAGGCTCGCGCCGCTCCGGGCACCCAGCCGGCGCAGCCCGGCGGCCAGCTCCGCGTCAAGTTCGTGATCGACGCGCGCGGATGTGAAACTGCGATACGCCGGACGCGGACGGTCCGTCGGCAGGTCGAGCACGGGGACGTCGCCGGAGAAGCGCGAAAGCCAGTAGGCCTCGTCCTCCTCCAACTGCTTCAGGTCCGGCGTGCACGCAAGCTTCATCGCGTAGTCGCCAAAGGCTTCGGCAGGCTGCAGCACCGGCGCCGGGAGCCCGGCGTGCCAGCCGTACAGCGCGCCGAGTTCCCGCGCGATGATCCACCACGACCAGCCATCGCAGATGGCATGGTGCGCGCTGAGCAGGAGCTGGTGTTCGCGCTCCGACAGGCGCACCAGTTCCGCCCGGAACAGCATGTCGCGGGAGACGTCGAACGGGGTTTCCACCGTACGGCGCACGCGATCCGAAAGCGCCCGGCGCCGGGCCTCGCCATCCAGCCCTGACAGGTCGCACTCGGACATCACGAACGGCCCGGGCTTGCGGATGCACAGGCGCTCGCCGCCCGGGTCGAAATTCGCGCGCAGCGAATCATGCCGGTCGACCAGCGACTGCAGCGCCCGCGCGAGCGCGCCCTTGTCCAGCGGGCCGGTCAGCCGCAATGACACCGAAAGGTTGAACGACAGCGAGGCTTCCCGTCCCAGCCTGTCCGCAAGCCATATCTCGCGCTGCGGTTCGGTACTGACGACGACGCGCTCGAGCTCGCCACAGGCGAACGGGTCATAGTCCACCACCGTCAGCGCGGTTTCCGCGTCGAGCAGGGCACCCGTCATCCGGCCACCCTCAGATAACCGCCGGGCCTCGCGGGATCCGGCACGAACCACGCGGGTTCACCTTCCGGCGTGCGGCCAAGGCGCGCCCCGGGGACCACCGGGCGCGCGGCATCCATCAACGCCATCGGCCGCTCCGCATCCGGCCCGGGAGACGTGCAGGCTTCCGGTACCACATCATCCCCTTGGGCATCCACCGGCCGCCCGGAAACCAGTGCCAGCTGGCGCGCCATCAGCGCGTGCTGCTGCCGCAGCATTTCCTGCAGGATCCCGACATCCGGCGGACCCGCCTTGGAGAGCAGGTGCAACTGCTGCAACATCACCTGCAGCTGCTGTTCGGCGAGGTTACGGACCGGATCGCCGGCTGCAGGCGAAGCCTCCGCCGCCTGCGGCGCCATGGCCGGGACAGGGACGGGGGCGGGTTCGGGCACGGACGGGAGCGCTGCTGACGGCGGGGCGTCCTCCGGCACCAGCGGCGCGAGCTTCTGCGCCAGCAACGCGAGGGTGGAACATTCACCCATCAACTGCCGGAACGTAATTTTCACGCCGAAGGTCTTTTCCAGCCGCAACGCGACCTGGGTCAGCGCCAGGCTGTCGAGCCCGGCTTCGATGAAGGCAGTGTGTTCGTCCGGGATGGACAGTCCCGAGGCGTCTTCGAACAGGACACGCAACCGCCCGGTCAGTCCCATCCCTGCGGGCGCTGCGGGGACCAGGTCCAGCGCCGGACCGGCATCACGCGCCGTCCCGCCCTCGACCAGGTGCAGCCCGCCCGGCTCGGCGGGAGCCGGGATGCTCGCAGGATGCTGCAGCACCCGGGCGGCCGGTGCGGGCGTCGCCTCGATCCAGTAACGCTGGCGTTCGAAGGCGTAGGTCGGGAGCGTCAGCCGGCGGCGGCGCCGGCGGCGGTCGAACGCGGTCAGGTCGATGTGCACGCCGTGCATCCACAGCTGGCCCGCGGCATGGCGGAAACGCTTGAGCTCGCCGTCCGGGGAATCGGCCATCGACGCCATCGCCACCTTGCCCGCCGCCGCGAGCTGCGGGTGCTGGCGCGACAACGCGGTCAGCGTGGTCCGCGAACCGACCTCGAGCAGTACCTTCGCCGGCAGCTCCAGCGTGCGCAGCAGAGCCTTCGAGAACCGCACCGGCTGGCGCAGGTGCTGCGCCCAGTAGTCCGGCGAGGTTGCCGTCTCCGCGTCGAGCTCTTCGCCCGTGGTGGTGGAAATCACCTTCAGCTGCGGCGCGTGCCTCGCGACGGCGGCCACCTCGTCACGGAACCGCGCCACGACCGGATCCATCATCGCCGAATGGAACGCGTGCGAGGTATGCAGCCGGCGGCAGGCAATGCCTTCGGAATCGAGGGTCGCCTGGAATGCGGTCACGGCATCAGACGGCCCGGACACCACGCACGCGCCCGGCGCGTTCTCCGCCGCAAGCGACAGTTCCGCGGGCAGACGTTCCAGCAGAACGTCCGCGGGCATGCGCACCGAAAGCATGCTGCCCGGCGGCTGCTCCTGCATCAGCCTGCCGCGCCGCGCCACGAGGCGGAGCGCATCCCCGAGCGAGAATACGCCCGCGAGCGTCGCCGCGGCGAACTCGCCGATGCTGTGGCCAAGCATCGCCGACGGCATCACGCCCAGGCTCATCCAGAGTCGGGCCAGTGAATACTCGATCGCGAAGATCGCCGGCTGCATCACCGAGGTCGGCAACAACGCGTCGGCGTCGTCGCCGAACACGACCTCCCGCAGGTCGAACCCGAGTTCCCCGCGCAGGCCATCGGCGCAGGCGTCGAAGGCCTCGCGGAAATGCGGCTCGACGGCGTACAGTTCGCGGCCCATGCCCGCGTACTGTGACCCCTGCCCCGGGAACATGAACACCACCTCGCCGGCGTGCGCGGGCCGGCTGCGCGCAATCGCCGCGGAGATCTCGGCGCTGCGCAGCTGCGCGACTGCTTCGCCCACGTCGTCCGCCGCGACCGCGATGCGGTGCGGGAACTCCTTGCGGCCCACCAGCAGCGTCCACGCGACGTCGGCGAGGTTGATGCCCGGATTGCCCTCGAGATGGTCCGCCAGGTGCTGCCCCATCCGTCCGAGCGCGGTCGGCGTGCGCGCCGACAGGACCAGCACCTGCGGCCCCTCGGCGGGCTCCGGTTCCGGAAGCAGTGGTGCTTCCTCCAGCACCACATGGGCGTTGGTGCCACCGACGCCGAACGAGCTCACGCCGGCAAAGCGCGGCGCTCCGGGGGTGCGGGGCCACTCGCAGGTTCCGGCCTCGACGAAGAACGGGGTGCTGCTGAAGTCGATCGCCGGGTTCGGCTCGCGGAAATGCGCAGTGCCCGGAATGCGTTCCTCACGCAGCGCGCAGGCCGTCTTGATCAGGCCCGCGACGCCCGCGGCGATCACCAGGTGGCCAACGTTGCTCTTGACCGAGCCCACGCGACAGAAGCCGTTGTCGCTGGTGCCGAGCCGGAAGGCGCGGGTCAGGCCCTCGATCTCGATCGGGTCCCCAAGCGGCGTGGCGGTGCCATGCGCCTCGACGTAGCTGATCTCGCGCGGCGAGACGCCGGCGTCGGCATGGGCCATCGCGATGACTGCCGCCTGTCCCTCGCTGCTGGGAGCGGTGAAACTGGCCTTGTCCGCGCCGTCGTTGTTGACCGCGGCACCACGGATCACGGCGTGGATCGTGTCGCCGTCGGCGATGGCGTCGGACAAGCGCTTGAGCAGCACCACGGCGGCACCGTCGCTGAACACGGTGCCCGCGGCGTCCCTGTCGAAGGCCCTGGTATGGCCGTCCGGAGACAGCATCGCGCCCTCGATGTAGCGGTAGCCGCTGTTCGGCGGGCAGGTCGCGGACGCGCCGCCTGCCAATGCCATGTCGCACTGGCCGGAACGCAGGCTGTCCACCGCCTGGCAGACCGCCACCAGCGAGGTCGAGCATGCGGTATGGATGCTGATCGCCGGCCCGGTCAGGTTCAGCTTGTGCGCCACGCGCGTGGCGATGTAGTCCTTTTCGTTGTTGACCATGACCTGGAAGGCGCCGAGCTTCTCGATCAGGTCGGGCCGGTGCACGACGTGGTTCTGGAAATACGTCGCGTTGTTCATGCCGGCGAACACGCCGACCGGCCCGGGGATCCTGCCCGGCGCATAGCCGCCGCGTTCCAGGCATTCCCAGCACAGTTCCAGGAAGATGCGCTGCTGCGGGTCCATCAGCTCCGCCTCGCGGGGCGAAATGCCGAAGAACGCCGCGTCGAACTGCTCCAGGCCCTCGATGATGCCGCGCGCGGGCACGTAGGACGGATCGTCGCGTTCACTGGCGGGGATCGACGGGTCCAGGTCCTCCGGTGCGAACCGGGTGATGGTGTCGCGTCCCTCCAGCAGGTTCCTCCAGAACGTCTCCACATCCTGTGCCCCGGGGAATCGGCCGGCCATGGCGATGATGGCAATCGGCTCGCGGGAATGGCCCGCGTCACGGCCCCTGGCGAAACGAAGCTGGCTGCGGTCGCCTTCGCCCTGCCCCGAGACCGCCATGGCCAGTGCCGCCGGCGTCGGGTTGCGGAAGAAAGTCGTCGCCGCGATCGGCACGTCCCCTGCGCCGGCGGCGGCACGCGCCCTGCGCAGCGTCTCGAGCATGCGCATGGCCAGCAGCGAATTGCCGCCCAGGTCGAAGAAATTGTCGTTGCGGCCGATCCGGTCGAAACCCAGGACATCCGCGAACGCGGCGCACACCGCGGCCTCCACCTCGCCGACCGGCGGCTCGTATGGGGTGGCGAGTTCGGGGCGGCCACGGCCCGGAGCGGGCAGCGCGCGGCGGTCCAGCTTGCCGTTCGGTGTGACCGGCAACGCGTCCAGGCGCACGAACCAGGCCGGGATCATGTGCTCCGGCAGTGTCGCGCCGAGGTGGGCGCGCAGCATCTCCACCGCCAGCGCGCCCTGCCCCGGCACCGGCACATAGTAGGCCACGAGCTGCTGCTCGCCCGCGGCATCGGGTCTCGCCAGCACCACGGCCGCGCCGATGCCCGGGTGTTCCAGCAGTCGCGCCTCGATCTCGCCGAGTTCGATGCGGAAGCCGCGGATCTTGACCTGGAAGTCGTTGCGGCCGAGGTATTCGATGTTGCCATCGGGCAACCAGCGGCCGAGGTCGCCGGTGCGGTACATGCGCGCCTCGGGATCATCCACGAATGGATCGCGCAGGAACCGTTCCGCGGTCAGTTCGTCGCGGTTGAGGTAACCACGGCCGACCTGCACGCCGCCGATATACAGCTCGCCGACCACGCCTTCCAGGACCGGTTCCCCGTGGGGGTCCAGGATGTAGATCCGCGTGTTCGCGATCGGCCGTCCGATGGGCACGCTGATGCGCGCGGCGCCCGGCACGCAGTGCCAGGCGGTCACGTCGACCGCGGCCTCGGTCGGGCCATAAAGGTTGTGCAGTTCCACTCCGGGGAGCAGCGCGTGGAAACGGTCCACCGCCGCGACCGGCAGGGCCTCGCCGCTGCAGATCACGCGACGCAGCGTCCCGGAGCATTGCGGCGCCGACGGTTCGTCGAGGAACGCGTGCAGCATCGACGGCACGAAATGGACGGTGGTCACGCCACGTTCGCGGATCAGCGCGGACAGGTAGGCGGGATCCTTGTGACCATCCGGGCGCGCCACCACCAGCCTGGCGCCGGTGAGCATCGGCCAGAAGAATTCCCACACCGAAACGTCGAAGCTGAAGGGCGTCTTCTGCAGTACGGCATCAGTCGCGTCCAGACCGTATGCGTCCTGCATCCACAGCAGGCGGTTGACGATGCCCCGGTGCTCGTTCATCGCGCCCTTGGGCAGGCCGGTCGAACCGGAGGTGTAGATCATGTAGGCCAGGTGGCGCGAGGTGAGCCCGACCTCCCCGGGATCCGGGTTCTCCTCCGGGCACGCGGACCAGGCACCGGCATCGGCGTCCAGCGCCAGCACCGGACAGACCGCACCCAGCCCGCCAAGCATGGGGCGGATCGCAGCGGACGCCAGCAGTACTTTCGGCGCACTGTCGCCCAGCATGTGTGCCAGCCGGTCGCGCGGGTAGGACGGGTCCATCGGCACGTAGGCGCCGCCGGCCTTCAGGATGGCCAGCAGGCCGACCACCATCCGCCAGCCACGCTCGATGCAGATGCCGACACGGTCGTCGGGCCGTACCCCCAGTGCGCGCAGGTGGTGCGCCAGCCGGTTGGCCTCGGCGTTGAGCTGCGCGAAGGTGAGGCTGCGGTCCTCGGCCTCGACCGCGACCGCGTCCGGATTCCTGGCGATCTGGCGCTCGATCAGCGTGTGCAGGCAGATGTCCCGCGGATAGTCGACCTCGGTACGGTTCCAGCGCGTGAGCACCTGCCTGCGCTGTTCGTCGTCGAGGATGCGCAGTCGGGTGACCGTGGTCTCCGGGGCGTCGCACATGGACGTGAGCAGGTTCCGCCAGCAGGCGACGAAGCGCTCCGCCGTTTCCTCGCGGAACAACGGCCGTGCGTAGTCCATGCATACCGTCACTTCGCCGTCGGCCGCGACCACCCGCAGGGCGAGCTCGCACCCGGCCGGCGGCTCCGCGCCGCCCCCGGAGAACGACGCCTGCCATGCGCGCCCGGGCTGCGCCAGGATCCCGTCCGGCACGTCCGCATGCGAGGATGCCGCACCCGCCTCGGCCACGACGGCATGCAGGCACGAAGCCGCCGTCATGTCATCGGGAAGCTCCAGGCACAACGGCAACGCGCGCCCGTCCGGCCTCTGCCAGAGCACGGCGATGTTCTCCTGGCCCGACAGGCGGCGCAGCAGCACGCACCAGGCCGCCAGGAGCACGGTGCCGGCGTCAACTCCGTGTGCTCCGGCGAGCGCATGCAGCCGCTCCGTCTCCCCAGGCGCGAGCCGCACCTCCACGCTGCCGTAGCCGCCACTGCTTCCGTCCCGTGGTGCGTCCGTGGGCAACGCGATCAAATCCGGCGCGCGTTGCAGCACGGCCGCCCAGTAGCCAGCCACGTCCACCATTCCCGACCTGCTCCCGAGCACTTGCGGATCCACCGCAGTTAACGGGATCGGGCCGGCGCAACGGCCAATCAGGCGGGGAGTCGCACAGGGGGGTGGAGATCGAGGAACGTGACTTCGAGCCCCGGCGGCCCGGCGACTGCCACGACCCGCTCTGGCCCGGCATCAAGCAGGCGCACCTGCGTGGTGCTCCCGGCCCGGTCACCCCCCGGCAGGGGAACGACGCCATCGCCTGGCACGCAGAACCTGTCCATTTCGCACTCGAGCCCGATGCCCGCGGCCTTGAGCACGGCTTCCTTGCGCACCCACAGTTCGAGCAGGGCACGCCCCTCGGCAGCGGACGGCAGGCCCGCCAGCACCACCTCGTCCCCGGGATGCACGATCCGGTCCCGGATGGAAGACATGTCCTGCATACGCCGGCAGGATTCGAGGTCCACGCCCACGGGGCCGTGCGCGCAGACCGCATAGGCCGCGCCCGCGTCGGCATGACTCAGGCTGGTCCACAGCACGCGGCCCGGCACAGTCGGGCATCCCCTGCCATCCCGTCCGACCGGGACTTCCGATGGGTCCAGATCCAGCGCCGCCGCGACCAGCAGGCGGTGCAGCGCATAGACGAGCACCAGCCCATCCCCGCGACGCGGATCACGCTGCCGCCCGGCACGCGCGCACCCCTCTTCGCCGGCCAGCGTACGCGCCAGCGCCAGATGCTGCCGCCATTCCTCCGGGGCACAGACCGCCACCACGATGCCTTCGCGCACTCCCCGGGCGAGCACGTCGGGCTCGACACCCAGTGCCGTCCGGAATGCCGCCAGCAGGTCGTTGCCGGGTGATGTCATAGGACCGGGGATACGTGGAACCATGCGATGGTGGCAACCCCCCCTGCCGTCCGGCAAGTTGCCGGACCCGGGCCATCCAGCCGGTGACCATCACCGCCCATCCGCACCGGTCGCGCCGGCCGCATACGAAAGAGGGCCAGCCTCACGGCTGGCCCTCCCACGGTATCGATGGCGCGCCCGGAAGGATTCGAACCTCCGACCCCCAAGTTCGTAGCCTGGTGCTCTATCCAACTGAGCTACGGGCGCGCGGCGTAGAAGCGAGATTTTGCCGAATGGACAGACGTGCCGTCAATTCGGTTTTGAAGGAAAGTGGCGGAGACTGAGGGATTCGAACCCTCGATGGAGCTTTTGGCCCCATACTCCCTTAGCAGGGGAGCCCCTTCGGCCTCTCGGGCAAGTCTCCGCGTACGGTCTGCGTGGTCGGCAATGCCGGTCCGCGCGACAACGCCGCGAAGGATACCGGCTTGCCCGATGTGCGGCAAATCCCTCAGTCCTGTTGGCCCGGCTCCGCGGGTGCGTCCGCGGGCGCCGACGCGCCTTCTCCACGGCGGATGCGCTGATAGATCTCTTCACGATGCACGGCAACGTCCTTGGGCGCGGTGATGCCGATCCGCACCTGGTTGCCCTTGACGCCGAGAACCGTCACGGTGACGGAATCTCCGATCATCAGTGTCTCACCGACCCGACGGGTCAAAATCAGCATGGGAAAGCTCCATGGGCCCGGGCCCTGGCAGGGATGGCCTTCTGGTCAACGCACGGGGGCACGCCAACCGGCCGTTCCGATTCAGAATCGTGAAGCATGTCGCCGAATTGGCTCACGGTCAACCGAAAGAAGTCACATTCCCGTGAAGGAAGTCACAGGGCGTCGGCCACCAGCCGCGGGACTTCCGCCAGCGCATCGCCCAGGGCCGGACTGTCGGGACCGCCGCCCTGGGCCATGTCCGGACGGCCACCGGCCTTGCCACCGATCCGGGCGGCCACCTTCGCCAGCAGTTCCCCGGCCTTGATCCGGCTGCCGGCGCCACTCACGCCGGCGGCCAGCGCGGCCTTGCCGTCCTGCACGCCGGCCAGCACCACCACCGCGTCGCCCAGTTGCTGGCGCAGGCGGTCGATGGTCTCGCGCAGGGCCTTGGCGTCCATGCCCTCCAGGCGTGCGGCGACCACCTTGATGCCGCCAACGTCCACCGCCTGTTCGGCCAGGCTGCCGGCCATGCCGCTGGCGGCCTTCGCCTTCAGCGACTCCAGTTCGCGCTCGAGCTTCTTCTGGCGCTCGAGCAGGGCGCGCACGCGTTCGGCGACGTCCGCCGTGGTGCCGCCGAGCAGGCCCGCCACCTCCTTCAGCCGCCGCTCCTCCTCGGCCATGTAGGCCAGCGCCGCCTGCCCGGTCAGCGCCTCGACGCGGCGCACGCCGGCGGACACGCCGCCCTCGGACACCAGCTTGAACAGGCCGATCTCGCCGGTGCGGCGCACGTGGGTGCCGCCGCACAGCTCGACCGAATCGCCCATCTTCACCACCCGCACGCGCTCGCCGTACTTCTCGCCGAACAGGGCCATGGCGCCGGCTTCGATCGCCTCCTGCAGGCCCATCTCGACGGTCTCGACGGGATGGTCGGCGCGCACCTCGGCGTTCACCCGGCGTTCGATTTCGGCCAGCTCCTCGGCCGTCACCGGCTGCGGATGCGCGAAGTCGAAGCGCAGGCGGTCGGGCGCGACCAGCGAACCCTTCTGCGCCACGTGCTTGCCCAGCAGGCTGCGCAGGGCACCGTGCAGCAGGTGGGTGGCGCTGTGGTTGAGCCTGGTCGCCGCGCGCCGCGCGCCGTCCACCGTGCCGAGCAGGCGGTCGCCCCGGCGCAGCGTGCCGGCCTCGAGCCGACCGACATGGCCATGGAACTGGCCGGCGAGCTTGAGCGTGTCCTCGACGCGGAAGCGCACGCCGCCGGCCCCCAGTTCGCCGGTGTCGCCGACCTGGCCGCCGGACTCGGCGTAGAACGGCGTGCGGTCGAGGATCACGATAGCATTGTCGCCGGCCTCGATCGCATCCACCGGGCGGCCGTCGCGGAGCAGGGCCAGCACCTCCAGCCCGTCCTCCTGCAGGCGGTCGTAGCCGAGGAAGGCCGTGGGCCGCAGCTGTGCCACCAGTTCGGCCGGCAGTTGCACGGCAACGCCGAACCTGCCGGCCGCGCGTGCGGCCTGGCGCTGCTTCTCCATCGCCGCCTCGAACCCGGCGGTGTCCACCGACAGGCCACGCTCGCGGGCGATGTCCTGGGTCAGGTCCAGCGGGAAGCCATAGGTGTCGTACAGGCGGAACGCGTCCTCGCCGGGGATGGTGCCATTCGAGCGCGCCGCGACCTCGTCGAAGATGCGCATGCCGGCGTCGAGGGTCTCGGCGAACCGCTCCTCCTCGGCCAGCAGGGTCTTCTCCACGAATCCGCGCTTCCCGGTGAGCTCGGGGTAAGCAGGCCCCATCAGTTCGTCAAGCGTGCCCACCAGCCTGTGGAAGAACGGCTCGCGCATGCCGAGCATCCAGCCGTGGCGCAGCGCGCGGCGGATGATCCGGCGCAGCACGTAGCCCCTGCCCTCGTTCGACGGCAGCACGCCGTCGGCCACGAGGAAGCTGCAGGCGCGGATGTGGTCGACGATCACGCGCAGAGACTTGTTCTCGAGGTCCTTCGTGCCGGTCAGCTCGGCGGCCCTGCGGATCAGCGCCTGGAACAGGTCGATCTCGTAGTTGCTGTGCACGCCCTGGAGCACCGCCGCGATCCGCTCCAGCCCCATGCCGGTGTCCACGCACGGTGCCGGCAGCGGCACCAGCGTGCCGTCCGGCTGGCGGTCGAACTGCATGAACACCAGGTTCCAGATCTCGATGAAGCGGTCGCCGTCCTCGTCCTCCGAGCCCGGCGGGCCACCCGGGATCTCCGGACCGTGGTCGTAGAAGATCTCCGTGCACGGGCCGCAGGGGCCGGTGTCGGCCATCTGCCAGAAGTTGTCCGAGGCGTACGGCGCGCCCTTGTTGTCGCCGATGCGGATGATGCGGTCCTCGGGCAGCCCGACCAGGTCGCGCCAGATGGCATAGGCCTCGTCGTCGGTATGGTAGACCGTGGCCAGCAGGCGCCCGGGCGGCAGCCTCCAGACCTGCGTCAGCAGCTCCCACGCCCAGGTGATCGCTTCCTTCTTGAAGTAGTCGCCGAAGGACCAGTTGCCCAGCATCTCGAAGAAGGTGTGGTGCCGGGCGGTGTAGCCGACCGAGTCGAGGTCGTTGTGCTTGCCGCCGGCGCGGAGGCAGCGCTGGACATCGGCCACGCGCGGGTTGGCACGCTTCTCGGCGCCGAGGAAGATGTCCTTGAACTGGACCATCCCCGAATTGGTGAACAGCAGGGTCGGGTCGTTGGCCGGGACGAGCGGCGCCGACGGCACGATCTCGTGCCCCTTGCCGCGGAAAAATTCGAGGAAGTCGCTGCGGATCCTCGCAGTCGTGAATTCTGGTGACGTGGTCATGGGCGGTCTTTGGCGGTCGGGCAGCCTGACCCCGCCCGCATCGCCCGGCCCGGGGCGGGCGCGAAGCAGGAACAGGCAGCCCGGCTGGGAAAGTGATGAGATTAGCAAACCGGGGCGGTTCCAGTCCCGGTTTCAGGGCTCCGGGTCGTCCGGATCGAAGCGCGTGGCGGCACGGACGGCATCGCCATCGAAACCCCGGCGCAGCAGCAGGTCGGCCGCCCTGCGCCGCTCCCGCAGGTCGCACGGGCCACGCTCCCCGAAGCGCCTGCGGACCAGGCCGCGGGCCACCTCCGTCCAATCGCCGTCGAATGTCGCCAGCGCCCGTTCGATGGCCTCGCCGTCCAGGCCGTGCGTCGCCAGTTCGGCGCGGATGTGGCGCGGACCGTAACCGGCGGCGGCGCGCATGCGCACCAGCGATTCGGCGAAGCGGGCGTCGTCCTGCCAGCCCTCGCCCGCCAGCCGCTCGACCGCCGCCTCGGCCTCGGCGGCCGGGACACCCCTGGCCTGCAGCTTCCAGGCCAGCTCCCGGCGCGAGTGCTCGCGGCGCACGAGCATCCCCAGCGCACGCTGGACGGGAGTCGGCTGCGGCCGCTGCCGGCGCTGGCGGGGGCCGTCACTCATGCCGCCTGCAGGCCGTGTCCGCCGACCGGACGCGTCACGGTGTACTGGCCGAAGCCGGCGATCAGCGGCCTGGCCTTCGCGATCGCCTCCTGCACCTGCGGCAGCGCGAGCGAGGCCTTGTGGCTGGCCTCGCTGTCCCAGACCTCGGTGATCCAGATCGTGTCCGAATCTTCCGGATCCTCCGCCACCACGTAGCTCAGACAGCCGGGCATGCCGGAAATGCTTCCGAGCAGGATCGCCACCAGCGCATCGCGCTGCCCCGGTGAAGCCTTCATGCTCCCGATCAGGCCATACATCGGAACGTCCTCCGCTTTCGCAGGCAGGGCCGGCATGGCGGCCGCAAGCACCGCGGCGCCGGTCACCCCGAGGATATCGCGTCGGGTCGCCATCCCCCTTCTCCGGAATCGCTCACGGCCTGGGCCATCGCCGGGCAACAGGAGCCGTTTGCACGCCCGCGGCATCCACATCCCCGGGGGCCCTCACGCAGAACGGCCCACCCGTCCCCGGGAGGGCCGCCGCTGCGAGGAGGCCGTCCCTGGCCACGAAGACTTTCCGGGGATCAGGCGTCATCCGGCGCCGCATCGTCCGCCTCGCCCCCGGGCGGCACCACGGCCGGCTGGAACTTCTGCCGGATCTCGGCCTCGAGCTTCTTCGCCACCTCCGGGTTCTCCCTGAGGTAGTTGCGGGCATTGTCCTTGCCCTGCCCGATGCGCTCGCCGCCGTAGCTGTACCAGGCGCCCGACTTCTCGATGACCTTGGCCTCGACGCCCATGTCGATCAGTTCGCCCTCGCGGCTGATGCCCTCGCCGTAGAGGATCTCGGTGACGACCTGCTTGAACGGGGGCGCCAGCTTGTTCTTGACGACCTTGATCCGGGTCTGGTTGCCGATGACCTCGTCGCCCTTCTTGATCGCGCCGATGCGGCGGATGTCCAGGCGCACCGAGGCATAGAACTTCAGCGCGTTGCCGCCGGTGGTGGTCTCCGGGCTCTGGCCGGGCATCATCACGCCGATCTTCATGCGCAGCTGGTTGATGAAGATCACCATGCAGTTGCTGCGCTTGATGTTGCCGGTGAGCTTGCGCAGCGCCTGGCTCATGAGCCGGGCCTGCAGGCCGGGGAGCTGCTCGCCCATCTCGCCCTCGATCTCGGCCTTGGGCGTGAGCGCGGCCACGGAGTCCACGACCACCACGTCAACGGCGTTGGAGCGCACCAGCATGTCGGCGATCTCCAGCGCCTGCTCGCCGGTGTCCGGCTGGCTGACCAGCAGGTCATCGAGGTTGACGCCCAGCTTCTGCGCGTAGGTGGGGTCGAGCGCGTGCTCGGCGTCGATGAACGCCGCGGTGCCACCGGCCTTCTGGCACTCGGCGATGACCTGCAGGGTGAGCGTGGTCTTGCCCGAGGACTCGGGGCCGTAGATCTCGATCACGCGGCCCTTCGGCAGGCCGCCGATGCCCAGCGCCATGTCGAGCATCAGCGAACCGGTGCTGACGACATCGACCGCCTCGACCCGGCCGTCGCCCATGCGCATGACCGCGCCCTTGCCGAACTGCTTTTCGATCTGGCCCAGTGCGGCCGCCAGTGCGCGCTTCCTGTTCTCGTCCATCGTCGTGGTCCTGGTCATTGTGGATTGGTGTCGGGATGCATCCTTGCACGCGCCCATCGCACAGGCTGCGACTGGACGCCGTGGGTGGAATCTAGCCCCTGCCGGGAGGCCCGGCCGCCGGGCAAGCCCCCACCCGGCTGTCGGAAAATGCCCCGCGCCACCGTCACCGGCTCGGCCTCACCAGCCCGCAGTACAGGCCCTCGATGGCGAAGTCCTGTCCCGGCTGGATCTCGATGGGGGCGTGGTCGGGGTTGCGCGGCAGCAGCCGGATGCGGTCCTTGCCGATCTTCAGCAGCTTGACGGTGATGGCGTCGTCCACGCGGGCCACCACGATCTGGCCGCTGCGCGCCTCGCTCGTGCGGTGCACGCCGATCAGGTCGCCGTCGAAGATGCCCTCGTCGATCATCGAGTCGCCCTTGACCCGCAGCAGGTAGTCGGGCCGGGGCGAGAACAGCGCCCGGTCCAGCAGCACGACCTGGTCGCTGCCGATGTCGGCGCCGATCGGCTGGCCGGCCGCCACCTGCCCCAGCACCGGCAGGCGCAGCGCATCCTCCGGCGCCTCCCCGGCCGGCGCCAGCTCCCGCTGGGCGGACGGCGGCGGTTGCAGCAGGCGGATGCCGCGGGCGCGCCCTGGCAGGCGCTCGATCGCCCCGGCGGCCTCCAGCGCCTCGAGGTGGTACTGGGCCGCCCGGACGCTGCTGAAGCCGAACGCGCGGGCGATCTCGGTCTGCGAGGGCGGGATGCCCTCGGCCTCGATCCGCCCGGCGATCAGGTCGAGGATGGCGCGCTGGGTATCGGTCAGCTGCATGCGCATGGTTAGTAGTATTACTACTAACCCGCGACCTCCGCAAGCCCTTCCAGCGCCCGCGCGACCGTCTGCCGGCGCACGCCCTCGCGGTCGCCCTGGAAGTGGAACACCTTGGCAAGGGCGTAGTCGCCGCGGCGCTTCCAGGCGATCCAGACCGTTCCGACCGGCTTGTCCGGCGTGCCGCCCCCGGGCCCGGCGATGCCGGTCACCGCGACCGCGATGCTCGCGCCCGAGTGCACCAGCGCCCCCGAGACCATCTCGATCACGGTCTCGCGGCTGACCGCGCCGAACGCCTCCAGGGTTTGCGGGCGCACGCCCAGCAGCGCCTGCTTGGCCTCGTAGCTGTAGACGACCATGCCGCAGTCGAACCACTCCGAGGAGCCGGGGACGTCGGTGATGATCTTGGAGATCCAGCCGCCCGTGCAGCTCTCGGCGGTCACGAGCATGTGCCTGGCCGCGCGCAGGCGCTCGCCGGTGGCGATGGCCAGGTTGCGCAGGTCGTCGTCGGAAGGGATGGGGTGCTGCATGCGTGGCATCCGCGCGGAGGGATGCCACGTTGTACCCGAAACCGGGGGCGGCTGTCGTCGCGCGCCGGCGCGGCAGGAACGCGAAGGCCCGCGCGTCGGGCGACGCGCGGGCCCTTGCCCCGGGGAACGGCCCGGTCAGTAGCGCAGACGCAGGGTCACGCCGTACATCCGCGGCGCCGCCGGGAACGCGTTGAACGTGTTCAGCGGATTGCCCGGATCCGGGAACAGCGCCTGCAGCGGCCCGTCGAAGCCCACCTGGACGTACTCGGCATCGGTGACGTTGGTGCCCCACAGTTCCAGCATCCAGCGGCCGTCGTTGCGGCCGATGCCGAAGCGGGCGTTGACCACCGTGTAGGAGTCCTGGTGCTTCTCGACGTCGAGGTCGGAACCGGTGTTGTAGTCGCCCATGTACTTGGCGCCGACGTTGAAGCGGCCGACCAGGCCCGGGCCGAAGTCCCACTCGTAGGTCACCGCCAGCGAGCCGGACCACTCGGGCGCGAACGGCATCGTCGCACCGGGCAGCTTGTACAGCGCGCCCGAGGAACTGAGCGGGTTGCGCTGTTCGAAGTCGCCACCCGGGATGTCGCTGCCGAACTTCGTGCGGGCATACATCACGCCGCCCTGCAGCATCAGCCCCGGCACGGCCTTCGGCTGCCAGAGGATCTCGGCGTCCAGGCCCTTCGAGGTGACCTTGGGGATCGAGCGCACCACGAAGCTGGTGCCGAGGAAGCTGTTGAGCTGGAAGTCCTCGTACTCCTGGTGGAACAGGGTCGCGTTGAGCAGCAGCGAGCCGTCGGCCCAGGTGGTCTTGGCGCCCAGCTCGTAGCTGTCTACGAACTCGCCCGGGAAGTAGGTGTCGTCGACCGGGGTGATGCCCGCCCCGCTGGCGGACAGGCCGTCGGACGACTGCACGCGGTCGAGGTTGAAGCCGCCCCCCTTGTAGCCGCGCGCGTACGAGGCGTAGGTCATGACGTGCTCGTTCCAGCGGTACGCCGCCTTCAGCGTGCCCGACCACTCCTTCTCCTCGCTCTCCTGGAAGGTACTGCGGCCGTCGTGCAGGACGTTGGCCCAGGGCAGGCAGATGTAGCCGGCGATCGTCGGGCCGGCCGAAGCCATGATCGCGTCCTGCACCGCCTGCGGCAGTCCGGCGAAGGCGGTGCTGCGCGAGGCCAGCGCCGCGCGCAGCAGCGCAAACCGGTTCGGGTTGAGCGGGTTGATGTCGGTCAGCGCGCCGGTGCAGGCCTGGCTGCCGTTGGGGTTGCTGTAGACCGAGGTCAGTTCCTTGTTCTCGCGCGTGTAGCGCAGGCCGATGGTCAGGTCGAACGCATCGGTCACGTGCCAGGTGTTGTTGGTGAACAGCGCGAAGCTCCTGGCGTTCTGGTCGTAGCGGTCATCGGCGCCGAGGCCGATGAAGCCGGTCCCGAACGGGCGCCCGGTGACCTGGGACAGGAACGCCGCCGGCGAGATGCCAAGCGGGTTGTCCAGCGGCACGCCCGCCGCCGCCAGGTTCTGGCCCACCAGCTGGTACACCAGCGTCGAGACGTAGGGCTCGTAGTGCGGGCCGACGCGGTAGGTCTCGTTCCGGATCAGGTCCTCGTTCGAGTAGAACAGCCCGAACATCCAGTCGACCCGGTCGGTGGAGCCGGTCAGGCGGATCTCCTGGCTGAAGGTCTCGAACCTGGTGAGCGACTCGTCCTCGTCCGGGTTGCGGTACAGCAGGTCGGCGATGCTGAAGTCGTAGTCGAGGCCGTTGATCGTCTGCCACTCGCGGTACGCGGTGATCGAGGTCAGGGTCGCACCGCCCATCGCGCCGATGTCCCAGTTGACCTCGGCCTGCACGCCCTTGTCCTTGATGTCCTGCGTGGTCGGGCGGTTGCTGTAGGCGACGCGGTCGAACGGGTCGTCGCCGGGCGCGGCCAGCGCCTTGCCGCCTGCCAGCGCATTGAGGATCGCCGCGGTCGCGCCGACCGTGGTCTGCACCGCGGTGCAGCAGTTCTCCTCGCGGCTGGTGAAGTCGGCCGACAGCAGGATCTCGAGGTTGTCCGACGGCTCGAACAGCAGCTTGCCGCGCAGCGTGTGGTAGTTCTGGTCGTAGTCCCTGTCCTCGGTGCGCGGGCCATTTCCGGTGACGACGTCCATCCAGCCGTCGCGCTTGCGCTTGGCGGCGTAGATGCTGAACGCGGAGTGTTCACCCAGCGCGTCGTTGTAGCTTGCGGCCACGCCGAGCGCACCGTAGTTGCCGGCGGTGATCTCGGCCTCGGCGCTCTGGGTGTAGCCCGGGCGGCGGGTGATGACGTTGATCACGCCCGCCGAGGTGTTCTTGCCGAACACCGTGCCCTGCGGGCCCTTGAGCACCTCGATCCGCTCGATCTGGCCCAGGTCGCCGAAGCCGACGCTGTTGCGCGGGCGGTACACGCCGTCGATCACGATGCCGACCGAGGACTCCAGGCCCACGTTGTCGCCGACCGTGCCGATGCCGCGGATGCGCGCGGTGGTGATGGCCTCGTTCTGGGTGCTGGTCACGGTCAGGCCGGGGACCAGGATCTGCATGTCCTTGATGTCGCGCACGCCGGTGTCCTGGAGCAGCTGCTCGTCAAGCGCCGTGACCGTGATCGGCACGTCCTGCAGGGCTTCCTCGCGCTTCTGCGCGGTGACCACCAGGGCCGAGAGCGTGCGGGGCTCGTCCGAGGAAGGCGTCCCCGGCGCCTCCTGCGCGAGTACGGGCATGGACATGGATGCCAGCGCCGAGAACACGGCGATGGCAAGGACGTTTCGCTGCGGATGACGCGCCATGTTGACCCCCTGGACTGGATGTGGACGGATCCGGAATGCCGGGAAACCGGGCCTCCGCGCTCCGGCAAAGCCGGAACGCGCAGCCTCCGGCCGGTGGGGGTCAGCCGGTGCAGACGCAACGAAGCGTTGCGACAACAGAAACCTAACACAAACTTCCGGCACTGGAAGACCCGAACCGCAATGGCCACCACCTCCTGCATCCGGACGGGGAGCCGCAGCCGGAGGCGCCGCCGCTCACGCCGGCCCGGAAGGCCCCTGCCCGACCGGACGGCCAGGCGACGGCGTCAATGGATGGCCCCACCGGAAGAACGCGTCCACCGTGTCTGGCCAAAGGAGAAATTCCACGCTTCGGCGACTTCGCGGTCGTGGTGCGCAAGGCGAGGCCCGGCCGGATGGCGTCGGGGACGACGCCGTGCCCGCTGCCGGACCGGCCGCGGTGCGTGTCGACGCCCCCGTCGCGACCGGAGGCCCTGTCCAGGACCTCCGTCCGGAAGCCTGCCCTGCCAAGCGGCCGGAAGGAAAAAGCGGTGCCCCCTCGCGTCCCCGCCTGGGCCTGCTGGCGGATGATGGCCGGGGGAGCGCACGATCGGCCACCGCACACTGCTTCGAATCCGTCCCCGGCATCCGGGGAAAGCCGCTGGACCACTGCCTGGCGGATCGGACAGCCGGCGGGATATCCACCCGGAGTCGGGCAGCGGCCCCGGCGCAGCCTGTTCCCGCACCGGCGGCCTGCCTGCGATGCCGGAGCCGGAGGGGCCCTGCTCAGAAGCCGGCGAGGACAACCTTGCCCTGCGCCTTGCCGCTCTCCACCAGCTCGTGGGCGCGGCGCAGGTTCGCCGCATTGATGGTGCCCAGATGGTGGTTGGCGGTGCTGCGGATGCGACCGGCGTCCACCAGCGCGGCCACCTCGGCCAGCAGCCGCCCCTGCTCGCCCATGTCCGGTGTTTCGAACATCGACCGGGTGAACATCAGCTCCCAATGCAGCGAAATGGACTTCGGCTTCAACTGCATGACATCCAGCGGATCATCGTCGATCACCGCCAGTGCGCCCTGCGGCTTGAGGCTTTCGATGATCTGCGCGTAGTGCTCGCCGGTGCGGGTCAGCGCGGCGACGAAATCCACCCCGTCGATGCCCGTGGCCTTCAGTCCGGCCGACAGCGGCTGCCGGTGGTCGATCACCGCGTGCGCCCCCAGGTCCAGGCACCACCGGCGTGTCTCCGGCCGCGACGCGGTGGCGACGATCCGCAACCGCGTGAGCTGGCGCGCGAGCTGGATCAGGATCGAGCCGACGCCCCCGGCGCCGCCGACGACCAGCAGGGTCTGCCCGGCACCGCCGTCCCTGGGGATGCGCAGGCGATCGAACAGCAGTTCGTAAGCGGTGATCGCGGTCAGTGGCAGCGCCGCCGCCGCGGCGTCGTCCAGCGATCGCGGCGCGCGGGCGACGATGCGTTCGTCAACCACGTGGAGCTCGCTGTTGCTGCCTGGCCGGTTGATCGCACCCGCGTAGTAGACCCGCTCGCCTGGGGTGAACAGGGTGACGTCGCTGCCGATGGCTTCGACCACGCCGACCGCATCCCAGCCGAGCACTTCGACCTGGCCTTCGGCGGGCCTGCGGGACCGGCGGACTTTCGTGTCCACCGGGTTCACGGAGATGGCGCCGACCCGGACCAGCAGGTCACGCGGTCCGCAGACGGGGGCAGGCAGTTCGACGTCCTCCAGCGAGCGGGGGGCGGAGATGGGCAGATTGTTGCGATAACCAACGGCTTTCATGGCAGTGCGTCCTCGGTCGGAGATGGGAAGCGGGTGGACGGCACTGTAGAAATTCAATCTAGAATTGATAAGACAACATGATTGAATTCAAATTCAAATGCTGATTGAAAATATCGGCGATCTGCGGGTTCTGGTACAGACCGCGCGCACCGGCAGCCTGACCGGTGCCGCGCGTGCCCTTGGCATCACGCCCGCAGCGGCCAGCGCCACCCTGAAGCGGCTGGAATCCCAGCTTGGAGTCCGCCTGTTCGAACGCTCGACGCGGGCGATGCGGCTCACGCCCCAGGGCCAGATCCTGCTCGACTACGCGAGCCGGGCGTTCGATCTGGTGGCCGAAGGCGAGGCACAGGCGACGCTCGACCGTGCCGGCCTGGTGGGGCTGATCCGACTCGCCGCGCCATCCGATCTGGCGCGTTCGACCCTGCTGCCCTGGCTGGACGAATTCATGGAGGCACACCCGGGCGTGCAGCTGGCCCTCTCGGTGGGTGACCGTCCGCTCGACGTGGTGCGCGACGAGGTCGATCTGGCGATCCGTTATGGCCACCTCGTCGATTCCCGGCTGGTGGCCCGCCGCCTGATCGACACCGCGCCCGTCGTCGCCGCTTCGCCCGCATACCTGGCGCGACATCCCGCTCCGCGGACGCCAATGGATCTCCTCCAGCACAACTGCCTGGCCTACGACCGCGCAGGCAGGCCACATCGCACGTGGCGCTTCACGCGCGATGGACAGTCGATCGAAGTACAGGTCAACGGCGACCGCAGCGTGGACGACGCCTCGCTGGCCCGGCAATGGGCGCTCGCCGGCGCCGGCATCCTGCTCAAATCGCCCATCGAACAGCGGCAGGACATGGCGGAGGGACGGCTGGTGCGGCTGCTGGCGGATTGGCAGACCGAACGCTACCCGCTGAATGCACTCCTGCCCAGCGGGCGATTCATCCCGGCGCGCGTGCGTGCACTGGTGGATTTCCTCGCGGCCCGTTTCGAGCGCGTCTGCGCGGAACTCGCCAGCCTCCCGTAGCACGGATGGCGGGCGGGACCCGCAGTGCCGGCCGGACCTGCCGGCGTGCTCCGGAGCGGCCGGAACTGGACCACTGCCGCACATCCCCTACAATCGCCGTCCGGCTGGAGACGCAGGCCGGCATCCGCCACGTTCCCCTGCCTGCCGCATGCAGCGCCCGGAACGGCGCACCATGCCGGGCAGCACCCCGCACGGCGACAGACCGGAATGGCCCGATGGCGCCACCACCGGGCCTGTCTCCGCCCCGCACCTTCCTTCGTCATTTGCCGAGCCTCCCAAGCCAGTGCCAGACAAGCATTCCGCCTCCGAAAAAACCGCCGGCGCGGCCAGGCCGGCCGGGGCACCCGAGCACACCCCGCTCATGAAGCAGTACTTCGCCGCCAAGGCGGAGCATCCGGACATCCTGCTGTTCTTCCGGATGGGGGACTTCTACGAACTGTTCTACGACGATGCACGCAAGGCCGCGAAGCTGCTCGACATCACCCTGACCCAGCGCGGGCAGTCGGCCGGGCAGCCGATCCCGATGGCCGGCGTGCCCTACCACTCGGTCGAGAGCTACCTCGCCCGCCTCGTGGCACTGGGCGAGTCGGTGGCGATCTGCGAGCAGATCGGCGACCCGGCCACGAGCAAGGGGCTGGTCGAGCGCAAGGTCGTGCGCATCGTCACCCCGGGCACGGTCACCGACGAGGCGCTGCTGGATGAACGCCGCGACACCCTGCTGCTCGCGGTCTGCCGCGGCAGGTCGGGCTACGGGCTGGCGTGGGCGGACCTCGCCGGCGGCCGTTTCCTGGTCAACGAGGTCGCCAACGAGGACCAGCTCGAGGCCGAACTCGCCCGCCTCGAACCCGCCGAGCTGCTGCTGCCCGACGAGGAAGGCTGGCCGCCGGCGCTGCTGGAGCGCAACGGCGTGCGCCGGCGCGCGCCGTGGCTGTTCGATCCCGACAGCGGGCGCCGGCACCTGCTGCGCTTCTTCGGCGTGCACGACCTGTCCGGCTTCGGCATCGAGGACCGCCCGCTGGCGATCGGCGCCGCCGGCGCCCTGCTCGGCTACGTCGAGGAGACGCAGAAGCAGCGGCTGCCGCACCTGACCTCGATCGCGCTGGAGACCAGCGACGGCGCGATCGCGATGAACGCCGCCACCCGCCGCCACCTCGAGCTGGACACCCGCATCGACGGCGAGGTGCGGCATACCCTGCTCGGCGTGCTCGACAGCACGGTCACGCCGATGGGCGGGCGCCTGCTGCGCCGCTGGCTGCACCGCCCGCTGCGCGACCGCGAGGTGGTGCGCCGGCGCCACGACGCGGTCGCCACCCTGATCGACAGCCGCGCCGGCGACGACCTGCGCGAACGCTTCCGCGCGATCGGCGACCTCGAGCGCATCCTCTCGCGCATCGCACTGCGCTCGGCACGCCCGCGCGACCTGTCCACGCTGCGCGACGGCCTGACGATGCTGCCGGACATCCGCGCCGTGCTCGCCCCGCTCGACTCGCCGCGCCTGCGCGAGCTGTCCGACGCACTGGGCGAACACGCGGAGGAAGCGGCGCTGCTGAAGCGGGCGCTGGTCGAGCAGCCGCCGGTGCTGGCCCGAGACGGCGGCGTGTTCGCCGAAGGCTACGACGCCGAGCTGGACGAGCTGCGCGCGCTGTCGGGCAACGCCGACCGGTTCCTGGTCGAGCTGGAGCAGCGCGAGCGCGAGGCCACCGGCATCCCGACGCTCAAGGTCGGCTACAACCGCGTCCACGGCTACTACATCGAGATCAGCAAGGCCCAGGCCGACAGGGCGCCGGCGCACTACACCCGCCGGCAGACGCTGACCGGCGCCGAGCGCTACATCACCGAGGAACTGAAGCGGTTCGAGGACAAGGTGCTGTCCGCCCGCGAGCGCGCGCTGGCCCGCGAGCGGCAGCTGTACGAGGAGCTGCTGGACGCGCTCAACGCACGCCTCGAGCCGCTCAAGCGCTGCGCCGCGGCCCTGAGCGAACTGGACGTGCTGGCCGCCTTCGCCGAGCGCGCGGTGGCACTGGACTGGACCCGGCCGGAACTGGCGGAGGAACCAGGGATCCGGATCGAGCGCGGACGCCATCCCGTGGTCGAGGCGGTGCGCGACGAGCCGTTCGAACCCAACGACCTGGTGCTCGATCCCGAACGGCGGATGCTGGTCATCACCGGCCCCAACATGGGTGGCAAGAGCACCTACATGCGCCAGAACGCGCTGATCGTGCTGCTCGCCCACATCGGCAGCTTCGTGCCGGCGTCGCGCGCGGTGATCGGCCCGGTGGACCGCATCCTGACCCGCATCGGCGCCGGCGACGACCTGGCGAAGGGCCAGTCGACCTTCATGGTCGAGATGAGCGAGACCAGCTACATCCTGCACCATGCCACGCCGCAGTCGCTGGTGCTGATGGACGAGATCGGCCGCGGCACCTCCACCTACGACGGCCTCGCCCTGGCCGACGCGGTGGCGCGCCACCTGGCCTCGGTCAACCGCAGCTTCACCCTGTTCGCCACCCACTACTTCGAGCTGACCGCACTCGCGGAGCCCGGCAGCGGCATCGCCAACGTGCACCTGGACGCGGTCGAGCACGGCGATGGCCTGGTGTTCATGCACGCGGTGAAGGAAGGCCCCGCCAACCGCAGCTTCGGCCTGCAGGTCGCGGCGCTGGCCGGCCTGCCCAAACCCGTGATCCACAACGCGCGCGCGCGGCTGGCCGAACTGGAGCAGCGCCGGCACGACGCGCCCGTGCCGGCACCGATGTCGCCGGAAAGCCTCGGGCAGCCGCAGCAGTTCAGCCTGTTCACTCCCTCGTCCGCGGCGCTGGAAGCGCTGGCCGCGATCGACCCGGACGAGTTGACGCCGAAGCAGGCGCTGGAAGCGCTGTACCGGCTGAAGTCGCTGCTGTAGGCAGGCGCGAACGCCTCCTCACCAGCCCGTCCTACCCGGCCGCGGCCTCCGCCGCCTGGCCGGCCGCGAGCGCATCGTCACGGGCATTGGCCGCCACCGCCGCCGGACGCGACAGGTGGCGCTGCGCGTATTCGGAAAAAGCCGCGCGCGGCTGGAGCACGCCAGTGCGCATGTAATAGCCGAGGAACGCGGACATGTAGAGGTCGGCGGCAGTGAAATGATCGCCGACGAGGTACGCCTTCCCCGCGACCGCGCCTTCCAGCGTGCGCAGCACGTCGTCCTCCGCGCCGTAGCCGGCGTTCACCGGAGGCGCCAGCGCGCCGGCCAGCTTCGCGGTGAACAGCGCCTCCACCGGGCCGGCGAGGAAGAACAGCCAGCGGTAGTACGGGCCACGTTCCGGCGATCCCGGCGGCGGCGCCAGCCGCTTCTCCGGCACCAGCTCGGCGAGGTAGGCGATGATCGCGGCGTTCTCGGTGACCACGGTGTCGCCATGGCGGATCGCCGGCACCTTGCCCATCGGGTTGACCGCCAGGTACCCGTGCGATTTCATCGGCGCGCCGTAGCCGAGCACGACCTCCTCGTAGGGCAGCCCGGTTTCCTCCAGCATCCAGCGGGTGATGCGTCCCCGCGACATCGGGTTGGTGTAGAAGACCAGTTTCCCGCTCATGTTGCCTCCTCGTGTGGATGGGACGGACGCAGTGTGCGTGCCGGCTGCTGTCAGGATCTGTCAGCAGCGTCGGCACCCGCCGGCGGCTTGCCCAGGCACTGCTCCCGCCAGCGCCGCAGCAGCGCATGCCGCCGCTCGGGGTAGCGGCGCCAGGTGTCCTCCAGCGCGAGCACGCGGTCGGCGCGGAAATGGCGGAAGTCGCAGCGCAGCTCGCACCATGCCGCCAGCAGGCGCACGTCGTCGAAGAAGGCCATGGCGAACGGCCAGACCACGCGTTCGCTGACCCGGCCGTCCGCATCGGAATAGCGCATGCGCACCGCGTGCTCGTCGCGGATCGCATGGCGCAGCACCTGCAGCCACGGCTCCGGTCCGGAGCGCTTCCAGCCGGAGAACAGGCCGCTGGTCTCCACTTCCAGCCGCAACTCCTCCGGGAGCAGGCTGACGATCCGGTCGAGCGCGCTGTCCGCCGCTTCCGCCAGGCCGGGATCCGCGTGCACCGACACCCAGCGCATCCCGAGCACCAGCGCCTCCAGTTCGTCGTTCGAGAACCGCATCGGCGGCAGCAGGAAGCCGGGCCGCAGCCGGTAGCCGACGCCGGGATCGCCGTCGATGCACGCGCCCTGCCCACGCAGGACGGCGATGTCCCGGTACAGGGTGCGCAGGCTGACCCCGAGGCGCGCGGCGAGGTCCTCGCCGCGGACGGGCCTGCGGCGCCGGCGCAGCTCGTCCAGCAGGTGCAGCAGTCGGGTGGCTCTCTGGCTCATCCGGGCAGGGGCGGCGACGGGAACCCGTCCAGCCTAGTGCATCGCGGTGGCGGCATGCCCGCGGTCCTTCCGGGGTATTTAACGCCCGGCGCGCTACAGTGATGTCGACCATCCACGACAACAGGGGGTAGCGATGTCCGCTTCATTGACCGAACAACTCCTGGGGCAGCTCCAGGGCGAGCCGCTGCAACAGATCTCGCGACAGCTTGGCCTCGGCCAGGCCGAAGCACAAAGCGCCATCGGCACCGCCCTGCCGCTGCTGATCGGGGCCCTGGACCGCAACGCCAGCCAGCCGCAGGGCGCCGAGGCGCTGTACGGTGCCCTGCGCAACGATTTCGCCGGCGCCGGCGACCTCGGCGCCTTGCTCGGCGCCGTGCTCGGCGGCACGCAGTCGCGCCAGACCAATGGCGCGGGCATCCTCGGCCACGTGTTCGGCGGCAGGCAGCCGCAGGCGGAAGCGGCACTCGGCCAGGCCACCGGGCTGGGCAACGACAAGGCCGGCCAGCTGCTCAGGATCCTGGCGCCGATCGTGCTCGCCTTCCTGGCCAAGCAGGTCTTCGGCCAGAAGGCCCAGGCGGGTACTCCCTCGGATCCGACGGCCCAGCTGCTCGGCTCGATCCTCGGCCAGGAACAGCAGCACCTGCGCCAGCAGGGTGGCCTCGGCGGCGGGCTGCTCGGCGCCGTACTCGACCAGGACGGCGACGGCCAGTTCGGCCTGGGCGACCTGCTGAAGATCGGCAGCGGACTGCTCGGCGGCAAGCGTTGAGCATCGGGCGTCCGGCGGTGCGGGCATGCCGCCGGGCGCTTCCACCGTCACACGCCAACCGTGCCGGCGGCAGGCAAGAGCGTTTGCCTATCGAAGCGTTCGAATCATTCGATTTCATCTATCCGCATGCGCGGGCTAAGGTGGCCTCACACGGATCAATGACGGAGGCCTCGCCATGCCAGCCGAAGCGAAATGCCCGTTCCACGCCAATGTCGCCGGCATTGGCACCAGCAACCGCGAGTGGTGGCCCAACCAGCTGCGCCTCGAGCTGCTGGGCCAGCATTCGGAGAAATCCGATCCGCTGGGCAGGGATTTCAATTACCGCGAGGAATTCCGCAAGCTCGACTACGCCGCCCTGAAGGCCGACATCCGCAAGGTCCTGACTGACTCGCAGGACTGGTGGCCGGCCGACTGGGGCAGCTACACCGGCCTGTTCATCCGCCTGGCCTGGCACAGCGCCGGGACCTACCGCGTGGTCGATGGCCGTGGCGGCGCCGGCCGTGGACAGCAGCGCTTCGCCCCGCTCAACAGCTGGCCGGACAACGTCAGCCTCGACAAGGCACGCCGGCTGCTGTGGCCGGTCAAGAAGAAGTACGGCCGGAAGATCTCCTGGGCCGACCTGATGGTGCTGGCCGGCAACGTCGCGCTGGAGGCCTCCGGCTTCCGCACCTTCGGCTTCGGTGCAGGCCGCGAGGACACCTGGGAGCCCGACCTCGACGTCAACTGGGGCGTCGAGAAGGAATGGGTCGCCAGGCACCGTGACCCGGAGATGCTGGCGCGGAACCCGCTCGCGGCCACGGAGATGGGCCTGATCTACGTGAATCCCGAAGGCCCGAACGCCAGCGGCGACCCGCGCTCGGCGGCGGCCGCGATCCGCGCCACCTTCGGCAACATGGGCATGGACGACGAGGAGACGGTCGCCCTGATCGCCGGCGGCCACACCCTGGGCAAGACCCATGGCGCCGGCCCGGCCAGCCACGTCGGCCCCGAGCCGGAGGCGGCCGACATCGGGATGCAGGGCCTGGGCTGGGCCAGCAGCTACGGCAGCGGCAAGGGCGCCGACGCCATCACCTCCGGCCTGGAGGTGGTGTGGTCGCAGACCCCCACGCAGTGGAGCAACAATTTCTTCGAGAACCTGTTCAGGTTCGAATGGGTGCAGGAACGCTCGCCTGCGGGTGCCATCCAGTTCGTCGCGAAGGACGCGCCGGAACTCATCCCGGACCCGTTCGACCCGGACAGGAAGCGCAAGCCGACCATGCTGGTCACCGACCTGACGCTGCGCTTCGACCCGGGATTCGAGAAGATCTCGCGCCGCTTCCTCAACGACCCGCAGGCCTTCGCCGAAGCGTTCGCGCGCGCGTGGTTCAAGCTCACCCACCGCGACATGGGCCCCAAGGCGCGCTACCTCGGCCCTGAAGTGCCGAAGGAAGACCTGATCTGGCAGGACCCGCTGCCGGAACCGGTGCACAACCCAACCGCGGCCGACATCGCCGACGCCAAGGCGAGGATCATCGCCCTGGGCCTGCCCGTGGGCGACCTGGTGACGCTGGCCTGGGCCTCCGCGTCCACCTTCCGGGGCGGCGACAAGCGCGGCGGCGCCAACGGCGCGCGCATCCGGCTCGCCCCGCAGCGCGGCTGGGAAGTCAACCGGCGCGCGATCCCTGCGCTCGAAAAGCTGGAGGCACTGCAGCCGCAGTTGAACATGTCGCTGGCCGACCTGATCGTGCTGGCCGGTGGCGTGGCCATCGAGCAGGCGGCCCGGACCGCGGGCTTCGACGTCGAGGTGCCGTTCTCGCCGGGCCGCGTGGACGCCCGCCAGGACCAGACCGACGTGAAGTCCTTCGGCTGGCTCGAGCCCTGCGCCGACGGCTTCCGCAACTACCTCAAGGGCCCCGCGCCCGTGCAGCCGGAGCACCTGCTGGTGGACAAGGCCCAGCAGCTGACCCTGACCGCGCCGGAGATGACCGTGCTGGTGGGCGGCATGCGCGCGCTCGACGCCAGCTGGGACGGCAGCCGCCACGGCGTGTTCACCGATCGCCCCGGTGCGCTGACCACGGACTACTTCGTCAACCTGCTGGACATGGCCTACGAGTGGAAGCCCGTCACGGAGGAGCGCCAGCTGTACGAGGTGCGCGAGCGCAGGAGCGGCGCGGTGAAGTGGACTGCCACGCGCGTGGACCTGGTGTTCGGTTCGAATGCGGTGCTGCGCGCGCTGTCCGAGGTGTACGCCGCGGACGACGGCGCGGAGAAGTTCGTGAAGGACTTCGTCTCCGCCTGGGTGAAGGTGATGAACCTCGACCGTTTCGACCTGTTGCCGTAAGCGTGCCCGGCGTGAAGCGGACGGGGCAGTCCCGGGGGACGGCCCCGTCTTTTTTTCCAGCCGCGATCCGCTGCCTCAGAAAGCGTCGATGTCGCCCAGGGCCCGCAGCAGGCGTCGTGCGCGCTTGTCGGGCTTCGTTTCCGGCGGGCGGTAGCCGGCGCGCTCGGCGGCGCGCATCGCGCGTGCCGCTTCGCGGGCGCGCCGCGATTCCTCGCTCTCGGCATACAGGGCCTGCGCCACTGACGCGGGACCGCGCTGGTCGGACAGCCCCAGCACCCTGACCTCGAAGCGTTCCCCGCCACGATGCACCACCAGTTCGTCGCCCACGTGCACCATGCGCGAAGGTTTCGTGCGCTGGCCATTGACCTCGACCCGGCCGTTGGCCACGGCGTCCTTCGCCAGCGGGCGCGTCCTGAAGAAGCGCGCGGCCCACAACCACACGTCCAGGCGGACCGATGGCGCCGGGCCCTCAGCCATTGCCGCCACGGCGGAAGTCGGGCTTGATCGTGTCCCGTTTACCGGGCGACCACCTCAGGTTCTGCTGCGGATGGCAGCGCTCGTGCTGCATGCTCTCGACCTGGTCGGCCGGCAGGCCCTCGGTGGACGAACCGACGCGGCATTCGACCAGGTCCGCGGGGCGCACCCCGGTGTCACCCAGGCGGGACGGGTCGCCGGCGCAGCCCGCCAGCGCCAGCAATGCCGCCACGGAAGCGGGAACGGAAAGACGTTTCATCCAGGCAACCTCGCGCATGTCCGCCAACGGGCCGGTTGCACAGTGTGCCGCACCGGCGTGGATCCGCGCAGCCGCCCAAACGGCAGCGGCCGCCCGGGGGCGGCCGCTTGGGTACGGGTCCGGCAGTCGCCGCTTCAGCCGGCGGCCGCCCCGTTCTTCGCCCGGGCCTGCGCCGACAGGTCTTCCTTGATCCGCGCCTTCTTGCCCTCGAGGCCGCGCAGGTAGTAGAGCTTGCCCGCGCGGACCTTGCCGCGGCGCTTGACCTCGACCGAGACGATCGACGGACTGTGGCTCTGGAACACGCGCTCGACGCCGTAGCCGTGCGAGATCTTGCGCACGGTGAACGAGGAGTTGAGGCCGGCGTTCTTCACCGCGATGACCACGCCCTCGTAGGCCTGGACGCGCTCACGGTTGCCTTCCTTCACCTTGACGTTGACGACGACGGTGTCGCCGGGGCCGAAGTCGGGAAGCTGGCGCTGGGGCTGGGAGGCTTCGAACTCCTGCAGCAGCGTGTGGATGGAGGGCTTGCTCATGTCGGTATCTCGTGGAGCCTGTTGGAATGGTTGTAGGCGTGGTGCACGCGGACGCACGCTCTTGGCTTGTGTGGCTTCCCGCCCCGGCGGGGACAGGTAGCCTTGCATTATAACCCGGATTTTTCTTGCGGGACCAGCAGTTGGCCCGGGCTCAGCCGCCCTCCGCCCCGGGGTCACCGCCACGGTCCAGCTCCGCCAGCCAGGCCCGCTCGGCCGCGGTCAGCACAGCCCGCTCCAGCAGGTCCGGCCGCCGGTGCAGGGTCCGCAGCAGCGCCTGCCGTCGCCGCCAGCGGGCGATCTCGGCATGGTTGCCCGACAGCAGCACCTCTGGGACCCGGCCCAGCTCGTGCTCGACCGGGCGGGTGTAGTGCGGGCAGTCGAGCAGGCCGTCGCCCTCGAAGCTCTCCTGCGCCGCCGACTCGGCATCGTTCAGGGCCCCGTCCTGGAGCCGGGCCACCGCGTCGATGACGACCGCCGCCGGCAGCTCGCCCCCGGACAGCACGTAGTCGCCGATGGAGATCTCCTCGTCCACCTCGGCCTGGAGCAGGCGCTCGTCGATGCCCTCGTAACGGCCGCACAGCAGGATGATCCGCCCGCGCCCGGCCAGCTCGCGCACCTTCGCCTGGGTGAGCGGCACGCCCTGCGGGGTGAGGTAGACCACCTTCGCCGGCGCGGGATCGGCGGCGCGTGCGGCGCGGATCGCGGCGCGCAACGGGTCGATCATCATCACCATGCCCGGGCCGCCACCGAAGGGGCGGTCGTCCACGCGCCGGTAGTTCCCCTCCGCGTAGTCGCGCGGGTTCCAGCCATGGATCTCCAGCAGGCCGCGCTCGCATGCCCGCCCGACCACGCCGAAGCCCGCGACGTGGGCCACGAAGTCGGGGAACAGGCTGACGACGTCGATGCGCATCAGAAGTCCGCGTCCCAGTCCACGGTGATCAGGCCGGCGCCGAAGTCCACCGAGACCACGTAGTCCGGCTCGAGGAACGGGATCATCCGCTCGCGGTCGCCCTGCACCACCAGCACGTCGTTGGCACCGGTGGGGAACAGGTAGGCGACGTGGCCGAAGTCCACGCCCCGGGTGTTGACCACGCGCAGGCCCTCCAGGTCGACCCAGTAGTACCGGCCCGGCCCGGGCGGCGGCAGCGACGAGCGCGGCACGTAGACCTCGGTGCCGCGCATCGCGTTGGCCGCGTCACGGTCCCCGATACCGGGCAGGGTGACCAGCAGTCCCTTCGGGCCCATGCGGCCGCGCGCACCCTCGACCGTGCGCTCCTCGCCTGACGGCGCGCGCAGGATCCACGGGGCGTAGCCGAGGATCGCCTTCGGCGGATCGGTGAAGGACTGGAGCTTCAGTTCGCCACGGACGCCAAACGCGCCGTGGATCCTGCCCATCAGGATGCGGCGCGTCTGCGTGTCCATGGCTGCGGTGGCCGCGCCCATGCGCGGCGCGGGATCAGGCGGCCGTGGCGGCCTTCTTCGCCGCTTCCTTGTACAGGCTGCGGACCTTGTCGGTCAGCTGGGCGCCCTTGGCGATCCAGTCGTTGACGCGGGCGATGTCCATCACCACGCGCTGCTCGTTGCCCTGCGCGACGGGGTTGTAGTAGCCGACGCGCTCGATGTTGCGGCCGTCGCGCGGGCTGCGCGAGTCGGTCACGACGATGTGGTAGAAGGGGCGCTTCTTGGCGCCGCCACGGGTAAGGCGGATCTTGACCATGTGCTTTCTTTCTACTGCCCAGTCGTCAGGATGACGAGGTAAGCCATTAATTGTAATCCAACGGGCGGGGCCGCGGAACCCGCCTCAGCCGGCCAGCGGCAGCCACGGCTGGGCCTCCAGGGCCGCCGCCAGTGCCGCCATCAGGGCCGGGTCGGGGCGCATGGCAAGCTCGTCGATGCCCGAGATCGGCCAGACGCCACTGGAATTGGCCGCGAACGCGGCCCGGAACGCCCCCAGCCGCCACGCCTCCACCGGCTCGTGGCGCTGGCCGACGCCGGCCGCCGCCAGCCCCGCCTGCAGCAGCCGCTCGGTGGTGCCACGCAGGGCCCCGGCGCGCGGCCAGACCACCTGCGTGCCGTCCCAGAAGCCGACGTTCCAGACCGTGCCCTCGCTGACGTGGCCCCTGTCGTCCACGAACAGGGCATCGTCGAAGCCGTCCCGTCGCGCCTGCCGGCGCAACCGGAACAGCGGGAAGGTGCCCACGTGCTTGATGTGCGGCAACGGGCGCTGGAACGGCACCGTCCGCACCCAGGCAGCCCTGCCCCCGGCATCGCGCGGCGGCGACAGCGACACCAGCACGTCGACCGGCTGCTCGCGGTCGGGATGCGCGTAGTCGAAGGCGCGTGAATACACCGTCACGCGCACGCTGGCGTCATCCACGCCGTTGCCGTCGAGCGCGGCAAGGATGGCGGAACGCACGCGCGCATCGTCGAGCGCGACGCCGAACAGCTCGCGCGTGGCCTCGCACAGCCGGCGCAGGTGCAGGTCGAGGCCGCGCGCCGCGCGCCTGCGCACCTGCATCGAGGTGAAGTGGCCGTAGTTGGCCAGGGCCAGCGCGCGCAGGTCGTCGATGGTGGCCGGCCGGCCATCGAGGTATGCGGTGTGCATGGGCGCCCTCCCCGCGCGGGCCTCCCCGTTCACGGCGGGAGGAGGCCGGAATCCGGCATCAGCGGAACGGCAGGCCGCCGCGCCCGCCGAACATGCCCTGCAGCCCGCGCATCATGCCCTTCATGCCGCCGCGCGAAAGCTTGCCCATCACCTTCTCCATCTGCTGGTACTGCTTCAGCAGGCGGTTGACGTCGGAAGGATGGGTGCCCGAGCCGCGGGCGATGCGCGCGCGGCGCGAGCCGTTGAGCAACGCCGGGTTGCGCCGCTCCTTCGGCGTCATCGAGTTGATGATCGCGATCATGCGCGGCAGCTCGCGGCTCTGCTCGACCTGCTGCTTGAGGTGGTCCGGGATCTGCCCCAGCCCCGGCAGCTTGTCGAGCAGGCTGCCGATGCCCCCCATCTTCTGCATCTGTTCGAGCTGGTCGCGCATGTCCTCGAGGTCGAACTTCCTGCCCTTGGCGACCTTCGCGGCGAGCCTGGCCGCCTTGTCGCGGTCCACCTGCTGCTCGACCTGCTCGACCAGCGACAGCACGTCGCCCATGTCGAGGATGCGGCTGGCGATGCGGTCGGGATGGAACACGTCCAGCCCGTCGAGCTTCTCGCCGGTACCGATGAACTTGATCGGCCTGCCGGTGACGTAGCGCACCGAGAGCGCGGCGCCGCCGCGGGCGTCGCCGTCGGTCTTGGTCAGCACCACGCCGGTCAGCGGCAGCGCCTCGCCGAAGGCCTTCGCGGTCACCGCGGCGTCCTGGCCGGTCATCGCGTCGACCACGAACAGCGTCTCGGCCGGGCTGGCCGCGGCGTGCAGGGCCTTGATCTCCTCCATCATCGCCTCGTCCACCGCGAGGCGGCCGGCGGTGTCGACGATCAGCACGTCCACGTACGAGCGCCGCGCCTCGTCGATCGCGGCGCGCACGATGTCCACCGGCTTCTGCCCGGGCCCGGACGGGCAGAACAGCACGCCAGCCTGCTCCGCGAGCGTCTTCAGCTGCTCGATGGCGGCCGGGCGGTACACGTCCGCCGACACCACCATCACCTTTTTCTTCTTCCGCTCCTTCAGGTACCTCGCCAGCTTGCCGGCCGTGGTGGTCTTGCCCGCGCCCTGCAGGCCGGCCATCAGGATCACCGCCGGCGCCGGCACGTTGAGGTTGAGCTCGCTGGCCTGCGAGCCCATCACCGCGGTCAGCTCGTCGCGGACCACGCGGATCAGCGCCTGGCCGGGGGTGAGGGACTTCAGCACCTCCTGGCCGACCGCGCGCACCTTGATACGCTCGATCAGGGCCTGCACCACCGGCAGGGCAACGTCCGCCTCGAGCAGCGCGATCCGCACCTCGCGGGTGGCCTCGCGGATGTTCTCCTCGGTCAGGCGGCCGCGGCCGCGCAGGCGCTGGATGGTGCCGGACAGGCGCTGGGTCAGGGATTCGAACATCGGCTGGACCTGGACGGAAAAGCGGGCCGGAAGTATAGCGGCCGATCGCGCCGCTCCCGGTTGTGCGACACTTTCGGGATGGCAATGGTTCTCATCGCCGCCCTGCTCTACCTGGCCGCCACCGGGCTGGTGGCCGGAAGGGCGCTGCGCGACGGACCGGCCGGCGCCGGCGCCTGGCTGCCCACGGCGGTCGCCGCCGTGGCCGTGCACCTGCTGTACCACGTGCTTGCCTGGCGCCAGGCCGGCGGGCCGGACCTGCACTTCTTCGCCGCGCTCTCGCTGGTCGGCCTGGGCATGGCCGCTGTGACCATGGTGTATGCGGCCTCCGGGCGCATGGCCGCGCTGGGCGCGGTGGTCTACCCGGTCGCCGCGCTGTCGCTCGTGGCCTATCACCTGTCGGGGGGCGGCGCGCAGAACGACCTCGACTGGCGCCTGCAGCTGCACGCCGGGCTGGCGCTGCTGGCCTATGCCACGCTTGCCGTCGCCGCCCTGCTCGCGGTCATGCTCTGGCTGCAGGAACGCGCGCTCCGGCGCCGGGAGTTCCACGGCTGGCTGCGGGCGCTGCCGCCGTTGACCGAGCTGGAAAGCCTGCTGTTCCGGACCATCGCCGCCGGCTTCATCCTGCTGACCGCCACCCTCCTGACCGGCGTGCTGTTCGTGCATGACCTGTTCGCCCAGCACCTGGTCCACAAGACCGTGCTGAGCGTGCTGTCGTGGCTGGCTTTCGGCGCCCTGCTGCTGGGCCGCCGGCGCCGCGGCTGGCGCGGCGCCACGGCGGTGGGCTGGACCCTGGCGGCGATGGCACTGCTGGTGCTGGCCTTCTTCGGCAGCAAGTTCGTACTGGAGCTGGTGCTGCAACGCACCGTCTGACCGGCGCGCACAATACTTGCCTTGACAAATATTGCATGGGCGAACAATATCTCCGCCCATGTCCAACCCCGAAGTCACCGGCTCCTACCTGGGCCTGCTGGTACGGCAGGTGCGCGACAACATGCGCGCGCGCTGGGAATACGAGCTCTCGCGCACCGGCCACGACCTGAACTTCACCCAGTTCCTGACCCTGAAGAAGCTGGCCGACGGCGTGGCCAGTGCCACCGAGCTGGCCCGCATCGCGGAGGTGAACCCGGGCGCGATGACCCGCCTGCTCGACCGTCTGGAGTCGCGCGGACTGGTGGCGCGCGCGCCCGACCCGGCCGACCGCCGCGCGCTGCGGATCGAGCTGACCGAGGACGGGCGCCGCATCGCCCGCGACATCGCCGCGTGCAGCCAGCGGGTCCGCGACGCCGCGCTGCAGGGGATGGACGCCAACCAGCGGGGCCTGTTCATCCGCCTGCTCGAACAGGTCCGGGACAACCTCTCCCTCCCCGAATCCTGAACCGATGCCCACCTCCATGAGATCCGGCCGCATCCGTGTGGCCGCAGCCCCCCTGTTCCTTGCCCTCCTGCTGGCCGGCTGCGCCAGCACCGGGGGGCTGGCGCCGGCCGCGCAGCCGCGCGATGCCGGCAGCCACGCCATCGCGCGCAGCCTCGCCGGCGCGCCGCTGAGCGAAGCCGGTTTCCCGCGGCAGGACTGGTGGCGCGCGTTCGGCGATCCGCAGCTCGACGCGCTCGTCGCCGAAGCGCTCGAAGGCACGCCTGGCCTCGCCGCGGCCGACGCGCGCCTGCGCAGGGCCCGCGCCCAGGCCGGGCTCGCGGACGCGGCGCGCAAACCCGCCGTGGGCACCAGCGCGCAGTACGCCGTGGCGCAGCTGCCCGAAAGCCTGGCCGGCGGGGAACTGGGCGGCGAGCCGATGCACAACGCGCTGCTGATGCTCGACCTGGACGTGCCACTCGACGTCTGGGGCGGCAAGCGCGCCGAGTACGCGGCAGCGCTCGGCGAGGCGCACGCCGCGGAGGTCGAGGCGCAGGCCGCGCGCCTGGCGCTGGCGGCGAACCTCGCGCGCACCTACATCGCGCTGGCGCAGGCCTTCGAGATGGAGGACGTCGCACACCGCGAACTCGAGCGCAGCACACAGCTGCTGCAACTCGGCCGCCAGCGCGTGGATGCCGGGATCGACAGCAGCGTGTCCCTGCGCAACGCCGAGGCCGCGGTCGCCTCAGCGCAGGCGCAGGTCGAGGCCGCGCGGCAGCAGATCGATGCCCTGCGCAACGCGCTCGCCGCGCTGCTGGGCAAGGGGCCGGACCGCGGCCTGGACATCGGGCGCCCACGCCTGCTGCAGGCACCCGCCCCCGCACTGCCCCCGGTGCTGCCGGGCGAACTGCTCGGCCACCGCCCGGACGTGGTCGCCGCGCGCTGGCGGGTCGAGGCCGCGGCGCGCGGCATCGACTCGGCCAGGGCGCTGTTCCGGCCGGCCGTGAACCTCAGCGGCCTGGTCGGCCTGGCATCCGCCGGGTTCGCCGACCTGTTCGATGCCGGCGCCGTGCTCGGCTTCGGCGGGCCGGCGATCAGCCTGCCCATCTTCGATGCCGGACGCCGCCGCAACCAGCTCGACGCGCGCTACGCGGACTTCGACCAGGCCGTGGCCGCCTACGACCAGAGCGTGGTCGAAGCCCTGCGCGAGGTGACCGACGCGCTGCAGGCGATCCGCTCGCTCGACGCGCAGCTGCGCTCGCTCGACGCCGCACGCGCGGCCGCGGCCTCCGCGCTCGAGCTCGCACGGGCCCGCTACGCCGCCGGCATCGCCAGCCAGCTCGACGTGCTCGCCGCGCAACGCCCGTTGCTCGAGACCGAACAACGCCTGGCCGCGCTGCGCGCGCAGCGCTACCTCGCCACCGTGGACCTCGACCATGCGCTCGGCGGCGGGCTGTCGTTCGGCGCACCCGACGCCACCACCGCTCCGGAACACGACTGACCCCGCCCTGCCCCCATGACTACCGAACTCAACCCGCAAGCCACCAACCGCCCCGCACCCGCCGCCAACGGCAGGCGCAGGCGCGCCCTGATCCTCCTGCTGCTGGTCGTCGCCGCGGCGCTCGCCGCCTGGCTCGCCTGGTACCTGCTGCACGGGCGCTGGCACGAGGAAACCGACGATGCCTACGTGCAGGGCAACGTCGTCAGCATCGTGCCGCAGACCAGCGGCACCGTGACCGGCATCAAGGCCGACGAGGGCGATCGCGTCGAGGCCGGCCAGGTGCTGGTGCGCCTGGACCCGAACGACGCCCGGGTCGCCTATGACCAGGCCGTGGCCAACCTCGCCGCGACCGTGCGCCAGGTCCGCGGCTACTTCAGCAGCGCCGAGGCCGCCGAGGCCGAACTGCGCGCGCGCCGTGTCGCGGTCGAGCAGGCGCGCGCCGACCTCAGGCGCCGCGAGGGCCTGGTGGAAAGCGGCGCGATCTCGCGCGAGGAACTGGCCCACGCCCGCGACGTGCTGGCCGCGGCCGAGGCGGCGCTCGGCACCGCGGAAGGCAACCTGCAGCGCAGCCGCGCGCTGGTGGACGCCACCACCGTGCGCGGGCAGCCGCAGGTGCAGGCCGCTGCCTCGCAGTTGCGCCAGGCCTGGCTGGAGCTGCAGCGCACCGGGATCGTTGCCCCGGTGTCCGGCTACGTCGCCCGTCGCCAGGTGCAACTGGGCCAGCGCGTGCAGCCGGGCGCCACGCTGATGACGGTGGTGCCGCTGGAGCAGGTCTGGGTGGAGGCCAACTTCAAGGAAACCCAGCTGGCGGACATGCGCATCGGCCAGCCGGTCGAGGTGCGCGCCGACCTGTACGGCGGAAGCGTGAAGTACGACGGCAGGATCGCCAGCCTCGGCATGGGCACCGGCGCCGCGTTCTCGCTGCTGCCGCCGCAGAACGCCTCCGGCAACTGGATCAAGATCGTGCAGCGCGTGCCGGTTCGGATCGAGCTCGATCCGGCACAGCTGGCCGAACACCCGCTGCGGCTCGGCCTGAGCATGCACGTGGACGTCAACGTGCGCGACCGCAGCGGCCCGGTGCTGGCGGCCCCGCGCAAGGCGGACGAACCGCGCTACGCCACGGACGTCTACCGCCGGCAGCTCGAGGAAGCCGACGCGCTGGTGACGAGGATCATCGAGGAAAACCTGCCGCGCGGGCGCGGCTGACACGGCGCCTCCCCATGTCCACGACCGCCGCCACACAGGAAGGCAACGCCGCGCCGCGCGCGAACGCGGCGGCGGGGCCGTTCCGCCCGCCCAGCGTCGGCCTGGCCACGCTGGGGCTCGCGCTCGCCTCGTTCATGCAGGTGCTGGACACCACGATCGCCAACGTCTCGCTGCCGACCATCTCCGGCAACCTAGGCGCCAGCGCCAACCAGGCGACGTGGGTCATCACCTCGTTCGCGGTCAGCAACGCCATCGCCCTGCCGCTGACCGGCTTCCTGTCGCGGCGCATGGGCGAGGTGCGCCTGTTCACCCTGGCGACGCTGGCCTTCGTCGTTGCCTCGTTCCTGTGCGGCATCTCGCAGAGCATGGGCATGCTGGTGGTCTCGCGCGCGCTGCAGGGCTTCGTCTGCGGGCCGATGTACCCGGTCACCCAGGCGTTGCTGCTGTCGATCTACCCGCCGGAAAAACGCGGGCAGGCGCTGGCCCTGCTGGCGATGGTCACGGTGGTGGCGCCGATCGCCGGCCCGATCCTCGGCGGCTGGATCACCGACAACTACAGCTGGGAGTGGATCTTCTTCATCAACGTGCCCATCGGCCTGTTCTCGGCATGGATGGTGTCGTGGCAACTGCGCGGGCGGCCCGAGCGCACCGACCGGCCGAAGATGGACTACATCGGCCTGGCGAGCCTGGTGCTGGGCGTGGGCGCGCTGCAGATCGTGCTCGACCTGGGCAACGAGAAGGACTGGTTCCAGTCCACCGAAATCGTGGTGCTGAGCCTCGTCGCCGCCGTCTCGCTCGCGGTGTTCGTGATCTGGGAACTGACCGAGAAGGACCCGATCGTGGACCTGAAGCTGTTCCGCCACCGCAACTTCGCCGCCGGCACGCTGGCGATGGTGCTGGCGTTCGCGGCATTCTTCTCCATCGGCCTGATGGTGCCGCTGTGGCTGCAGCGCAACCTCGGCTACACCGCGATCTGGGCGGGCCTGGCCACCGCGCCGATCGGCATCCTGCCGATCCTGCTGACGCCGTTCGTGGGCAGGTATGCCTCTCGCTTCGACCTGCGCCTGCTGGCCAGCATCGCGTTCGTGGCGATGGCCGCGACCAGCTTCGTGCGCGCGGGCTTCAACCTCGACGTGGACTTCCAGCGCGTGGCCATGGTCCAGCTGGCGCAGGGCATCGGCGTGGCCCTGTTCTTCATGCCGATGCTGTCGATCCTGCTGTCGGACCTGGAGCCGCACGAGATCGCCGCCGGCTCCGGCCTGGCCACGTTCGTGCGCACGCTCGGCGGCAGCTTCGCCGCGTCGCTGACCACCTGGGCCTGGAACCGGCGCACCACGATCCACCACGCCCACCTGGCCGAGCACATCGGCGTGGACGACGACGCCATGCGCGAACTGGCCATCCAGCTTGGCCAGGGCGACCTGCAGCGCGGCGCCATGATCCTCGAGCGGCAGATCGGCCAGCAGGCGGCGCAGATCGGCTTCAACGAGATCTTCCACCTGCTGGGCATCATCTTCCTGGTGGTGATCGCGTTCGTCTGGCTGGCCAGGCCACCGTTCACGGCGAAGGGCCCCCGACCGGCGGGCGGCGACCATTGATGAAGCGCGCCGCCGTGCCCGCCGGCGCGGCGGCACGAGGCGGCCGTTGCGTCAGACCGCGGCCTCGAGCGCCTGCGCCAGGCGCTCCACCGCCACCACTTCCATGCCCTTGTAGCTGCCCGACTTCGGCGCGTTGCCCTTCGGCACGATCGCGCGCCGGAAGCCGTGGGTCGCCGCCTCCTTCAGCCGCTCCTCGCCGTTGGGCACGGGCCGGATCTCGCCGGACAGGCCGACCTCGCCGAAGGCCACGGTCTTGTCCTGCAGCGGCACGTCGCGCAGCGAGGACAGCACCGCCAGCAGCACCGGCAGGTCGGCGGCGGTCTCCTGCACGCGGATGCCACCGACCACGTTGACGAACACGTCCTGGTCGCCGGTCGTGATCCCGCCGTGCCGGTGCAGCACCGCCAGCAGCATCGCCATGCGGTTGCCCTCCAGGCCCACCGCCACCCGGCGCGGATTGGACAGCGGCGAGGCGTCCACCAGCGCCTGCACCTCGACCAGCAGCGGCCGCGTGCCCTCGCGCGCCACCATCACGCAGCTGCCGGGCTGCCGGGTGCTGCCGCCGGACAGGAAGATCGCCGACGGGTTCTGCACCTCCTTCAGCCCGCGGTCGCCCATCGCGAACACGCCCAGCTCGTTGACCGCGCCGAAGCGGTTCTTGAACGCGCGCAGCATGCGGAAACGGCTGCCCGGGTCGCCCTCGAAGTACAGCACCGCGTCCACCATGTGCTCGAGCACGCGCGGGCCGGCGATGCCGCCCTCCTTGGTGACGTGGCCGACCAGGAACACCGCGGTGCCCGTCTCCTTGGCGTAGCGCACCAGCCGCGCCGCGCTCTCGCGCACCTGGCTGACCGAGCCGGGCGCGGCGGCGAGCATCCCGGTCCACAGGGTCTGCACCGAATCGGCGACGATGACCTTCGGCCGCAATGCCGCGGCCTGCTCCAGGATGCGCTCGACGCAGGTCTCGGCCAGGGCGTTGATGCCGTCCAGCGGCAGGCCCAGCCGCGTGGCACGCCCGGCCACCTGCGCCAGCGATTCCTCGCCGGTGACGTACAGCCCCGGCAGGGTTGCCGACATGCTCGCCACCGCCTGCAGCAGCAATGTGGACTTGCCGATGCCCGGGTCGCCGCCGACCAGCACCACCGCGCCCTCGACCAGGCCGCCGCCGAGCACGCGGTCGAACTCCCCGATGCCGGTGGACACGCGCGCATCCCGGCCTGCCTGCACGTCCTTCAGCGCGGTCACCTTCGGCGGGTCGACCTCCCCTGCCCAGCCACCGCGGCGGGAAGCCGGCGACTTCGCGCCCGCGGCCGTCTCAAGCACGACCTCGGCGAGCGTGTCCCACGCCCCGCACGCGCCGCACTGTCCCTGCCACTTGCTGAAATCGGCGCCGCACTCGCTGCACACGTACGCCGTCTTCGCCTTCGACTTCGCCATCGTCCTGGTTCCCCGGGTCAGGGACGGAAGCTTAACCGCCGCCCGTCCCACGGACCGAGACGGCCCGACGCCCGCCTCCGGGGCTTTGACCCTGCCGCCGGCGACCGCTTAGAATTCCCCGCCTCGCCGGAATAGCTCAGCTGGTAGAGCGGCGCATTCGTAATGCGTAGGTCGTAGGTTCGAATCCTATTTCCGGCACCATCCCGACGGAAAAGCCCCGCATCGCGGGGCTTTTTTCCTTTCCGCCTCCCGGGCTCCGGGGCCTCAGCCCACCAGCTGCACGCGCAGCTCCCTGGGCAGGGCGAACACCATGTCCTCGGGCTCGCCCTCCAGCTCGCGCACGCCGTCAGCACCCAGTTCGCGCAGGCGGTCGATCACCCCCTGCACCAGCACGTCGGGCGCCGAGGCGCCGGCGGTGACGCCGATCCGGCTGCGCCCCTCCACCCAGCGGGGATCGATCTCGTGGGCGCCGTCGATCAGGTGGGCCTGCACGCCCTCGCGCTCCGCCAGCTCGCGCAGGCGGTTGGAGTTGGAACTGTTGGGCGAGCCCACCACCAGCACCAGGTCGCACTCCCGCGCCAGCCGCCGCACCGCGTCCTGGCGGTTCTGGGTGGCGTAGCAGATGTCGTCGTTCTTCGGCCCCTGGATGGACGGGAAGCGCCAGCGCAGGGCGCGGATGATGTCGCGGGTGTCGTCCACCGACAGCGTGGTCTGGGTGGTGTAGGCGATGTTGTCGGGCTGGCCCGGCTCGAGCGCGGCGACGTCGTCCAGGTCCTCGACCAGGTAGATCCGCGCCCGGCCGCATTCGGCCTTCCACTGCCCCATCGTGCCCTCGACCTCCGGGTGGCCGGCGTGGCCGATCAGCACCACGTCGCGGCCGGCGCGGCAGTGGCGCGCCACCTCGAGGTGGACCTTGGTCACCAGCGGGCAGGTCGCGTCGAACACCCGCAGGCCGCGCCGCGCGGCTTCCTCGCGCACCGCCTGCGACACGCCGTGGGCGCTGAAGATGACGGTACTGCCGTCGGGCACCTCGTCCAGCTCCTCGACGAACACCGCGCCGCGGCTGCGCAGGTCCTCGACCACGAAGCGGTTGTGCACCACCTCGTGGCGGACGTAGATCGGCGCGCCGAGCTGTTCGATGGCGCGCTTGACGATCTCGATGGCGCGGTCCACGCCTGCGCAGAAGCCGCGGGGGTTGGCGAGCAGGATCTCCATGGGGCGCAGTTTATCGGAGCCGGCCCCCGGCGGGGCCGCGGCGGCGGCTGCGGTTCATGCGGGAGCGGGTCGGCCGGGCTGGTCCGCCTGCGCTAGTCCGCCTGCCGGCGGAACAGGCCGAACAGGGCGATGCCGATGGCGCCGCCGACCACGGCGCAGTCGGCAAGGTTGAACGCCGGCCAGTACCAGTCGCGCCAGTACCACTGGATGAAGTCCACCACGTGGCCGTGGACCTGGCGGTCGATCACGTTGCCCAGCGCCCCGCCGATGACCAGCGAGAACGGCAGCGCGGTGCGCCAGTCGCCCCGCGGGGTCCGGGACAGCCAGTACGCCAGCAGCGCGCTGATCCCGAGCGCCAGCGCCGTGAAGAACCACTTCTGCCAGCCGCCGGCATCGGCCAGGAAGCTGAACGCCGCGCCGGTGTTGTACGTGCGGTACCAGTTCCAGAAGCCCTCGATCACCGGCACCGGCGTGAACTCGGGAAGGCTGGACAGCACCCAGGCCTTGCTCCACTGGTCAAGCGCGATGACGGCCACCGACACCAGCAGCCAGGGCAGCGCGTTCGGCCTGCGCGCGTCCATCAGAACCACTTCCGGTCCTCGCCCGGGCCCTCGATGTTGCTGACGCAGCGCCCGCACAGCTGCGGGTGCTCCGGATGGCTGCCGACGTCGGCGCGGTGGTGCCAGCAGCGCACGCACTTGGGCTTGGTGGTCGGCCGCGCCACGACCCGCGACTCCTCGCCCTGGTACGGCACCACGCTGACGTCACCGCTGATGAACAGGAAGCGCAGCTCGTCCACCAGCGGCGAGACCCGGATCTGGTCGGCGGTGCCGGCGTGCAGTTCGATCTCGGCCTCCAGCGCGGCGCCGATCTCGCCGCTGGCGCGCATCGGCTCCAGCACCTTGGCCACGTGGTCACGCAACGCCAGCAGGCGCTCGAAGTCGTGCGCGGACAGCGGGGCGTCGGCCGGCAGCGGCGCCAGCCCTTCGTACCAGGTCTCGAACAGGACGTTGTCCTTGCGCTTCCCCGGCAGGTGGCGCCAGATCTCGTCCGCGGTGAAGCTCAGGATCGGCGCGATCCAGCGCACGAAGGCCTCGGCGATGCGGAACATCGCGCTCTGCGCGCTGCGCCGGCCGCGCGAGTCCTCCGGCATGGTGTACAGGCGGTCCTTGGTGACGTCCAGGTACAGCGAGCCGAGGTCCACGCTGCAGAAGTTCAGCAGCGCCTGCACGATGTCGGCGAAGTCGTAGCGCTCGTAGGCCGCCCTGATCTTCTCCTGCACCTCCCAGGCACGGTGCACGATCCAGCGGTCGAGCGCGACCATGTCGTCGAGCGGGCGCAGGTGCGCGTCCGGGTCGAAGCCGTGGAGGTTGCCGAGCAGGAAGCGCGCGGTGTTGCGGATGCGGCGGTAGGCGTCGGAGATGCGCTTGAGGATCTCCTGCGACAGCGCCATCTCGTTGCTGTAGTCGGTGCTGGCGATCCACAGCCGCAGGATGTCGGCGCCGAGCGTCTTCATGATGTCCTGCGGCTCGATGCCGTTGCCCAGCGACTTGGACATCTTGCGGCCGTGCTCGTCAACGGTGAAGCCGTGGGTCAGGCACTGGCGGTACGGCGCGGCCCTGTCGATGGCCACGCCGGTCAGCAGCGAGGACTGGAACCAGCCGCGGTGCTGGTCGGAACCCTCGAGGTACAGGTCCGCCGGCTTGCCGAAGCCGCGCTCGAGCAGCACGCCCTCGTGGGTGACGCCGCTGTCGAACCAGACGTCGAGGATGTCGGTGACCTTCTCGTAGTCCTTCGCCTCCCCGCCCAGAAGTTCCGCCGGGTCCAGCGAGTACCACACGTCCACGCCTTCCTTCTCGACCCGGTCGGCGACCTGGAGCATCAGCTCGACGCTGCGCGGGTGCGGCTCGCCGGTCTCGCGGTGCACGAACAGCGCGATCGGCACGCCCCAGGTGCGCTGGCGCGAGATCGTCCAGTCGGGGCGGCCCTCGACCATCGCGGCGATGCGCGCCTCGCCCCAGGCCGGGAACCAGGCCACGCCCCTGATCGCCTCCAGCGCGTCGCGGCGCAGGTTGGCCTGGTCCATCGAGATGAACCACTGCTGCGTGGCGCGGAACGCGATCGGCGTCTTGTGCCGCCAGCAGTGCGGGTAGCTGTGCCCGATGCGGGCATGGGCAAGCAGCGTGCCGTCGCGCCCGAGCACCTCGATGATGGCGTCGTTGGCCTTCCAGATGTGCAGGCCGGCCAGTTCCGTGCCGTGCGCCGCCGGCGTGGACGGCAGGTACACGCCGCGGCCGTCCACCGGGTTGAGCTCGGCGGCGGAATACTTCTCCAGCAGGTCGTAGCGGCGCGCGACCGCGTAGTCCTCCTGGCCGTGGCCGGGCGCGGTGTGCACGGCGCCGGTGCCGTCCTCGTCGGACACGTGGTCGCCGAGCAGGACCGGGATGTCGCGCCCGTCGTAGAACGGATGGGCGAACAGCAGGCCCTCCAGCGCCTCGCCGCGGGCGCGGCCATGGACGACCGCCTCCTCGACCCCGTAGCGCTTCAGCGCGCGTCCGGCCAGCGCCTCGGCCAGCACCAGCCAGCGGCGGCGCCCTTCCCGCTTCGGCCCCTCGACCAGCACGTAGTCGATCCCGGCGCCCATCGAGATCGCCAGCGACGCCGGCAGCGTCCACGGCGTCGTGGTCCAGATCACCGCGGCGACCTCGACGTCCTCCGGCACCTCGACGCCGAACTTCCGCGCCACCGCCTGCGGGCTGCGCGCGGCGTAGGCCACGTCGATCGCCGGCGAGACCTTGTCGGCGTACTCGATCTCGGCCTCGGCCAGCGCCGAGCCGCAGTCGAAGCACCAGTGCACGGGCTTGACGCCGCGGGTGAGGTGGCCGTTCCCGATCACCTTCGCCAGCGCGCGCAGCTCGTTGGCCTCGAAGCGGAAGTCCAGTGTCCGGTACGGGTTGTCCCAGTCGCCGATCACGCCCAGGCGCTTGAAGTCACGGCGCTGGATCTCGATCTGCTCGAGCGCGTACTCGCGGCACTTCTGCCGGAACCCGGCGGCGTCGAGCTTCGTGCCGACCTTGCCGTACTTCTTCTCGACCGCGATCTCGATCGGCAGGCCGTGGCAGTCCCAGCCGGGCACGTACGGCGCGTCGAAGCCGGCCAGGTACTTCGACTTGACGATGATGTCCTTGAGGATCTTGTTGACCGCGTGCCCGAGGTGGATCGCGCCGTTGGCGTACGGCGGGCCGTCGTGCAGCACGAACAGCGGCCGTCCCTTCGCGTTCTCGCGCAGGCGGGCGTACAGCCCCTCGCGTTCCCAGCGCTCGAGCGTCTCGGGCTCGCGCCTGGGCAGGTCGCCGCGCATCGGGAAGTCGGTCGCCGGCAGCAGGATGGTGGATTTGTAGCGGTTCTCTTCGGAGCTCACGCGCAGGCCTGTTTCCGGTTGTATTGCAGCAAGCGCCGCGCCTCGGCGGCATCGCGGTCCATCTGCGCGACCAGGGTCGGCAGGTCGGGGAACTTCACCTCGTCGCGCAGCCTGGCGACGAACTCGACCTCGATCCGGCGCCCGTACAGGTCGCCCTCGAAGTCGAACAGGTGCGCTTCCAGCAGCGGCTCGACGCCGCCGACCGTCGGCCGCGTGCCGAAGCTCGACACCGACGGCCACGGCCTGTCGCCCACGCCATGCACCCGGGTGGCGTAGATGCCGCGCAGCGCCGGGACCTTGTTGCCGAAGCGCAGGTTGGCGGTCGGGTAGCCCAGGGTGCGGCCGAGCTGCCGTCCGCGCACCACCCGGCCCGCGACCGAGTACGGCTTGCCGAGCAGGCGCGCTGCCGCGGCGAAGTCGCCCGCGGCCAGGGCGCCACGGATGCGCGTGCTGGAGACGCGCTCGCCGTCGAGCAGGACCGGCTCGAGTTCGTGCGCCTCGAAGCCGTGGCGCGCCCCCCCGGCGCGCAGCAGCGCGATGTCACCGGCGCGGCGGTGGCCGAAGCGGAACTCCGGCCCGACCCAGACCTCGCGCGCGCGCAGGCGCCGCACGAGCACGGCCTCGACGAACTCCTCCGCGGACATCGCCGACAGCCTGGCGTCGAAGCGCAGCAGCCCGACCAGGTCGGCGCCAAGCGCGTGCAGCCCCTCGATCTTCGCCCGTGGCAGCGACAGCCGCGGCGGCGGGGCGTGCCGGCCGAAGAACTCGCGCGGCAGCGGCTCGAAGCTCACCGCCACCGCAGGCAAGCCCAGCTCGCGGGCGCGCGCGGCCGCGCGCCGCACCAGCGCGCGATGGCCCAGGTGCAGGCCGTCGAACGCCCCGATGCAGACCACACTGCCGGCCGGGCACAGCAGCCCGCCGGCCACGTCGCGGAAAAGCGTGCTCATGGGGAGGGGCAAGTATAGCGGCGGCGGGCCCGTCCTCCCCGCTCAGTGCCGCAGGTCGCGCGGGCGCAGGCCGCAGGCCAGCATTGCCAGCGCATAGGTGGCGGCGCCGGCGGCGATCACCGCCAGCAGCCAGCCCACGCGGTGTTCCCACCCCGCCAGCGAGGTCCAGTCGCCGATCCAGCCGCGCAAGGCCAGCACCACCGTGGCCATCGCCGCGCAGGACAGCAGCAGGCGCAGGGCGAACGCGCCCCAGCCGGGCAGCGGCCGGTACAGGGCCGCGCGGCGCAGCGCGCGCCACAGCATCCAGGCGTTGAGGATGCCCGCCAGCGCCGTGGCCAGGGCGATGCCGCCGTGCGCGCCCTGCACGCCCCCCAGCCACAGCGGCACGGTGATGGCGAAGGTCAGGGCCACGTTCGCGGCCACCGTGCCGAGCGCCACGCGCATCGGCGTCCTCGTGTCCTGGCGCGCGTAGAACGCCGGCGCCAGCACCTTGCTCAGCATGAACGCCGGCACGCCGATGCTCATCGCGGTCAGGCTGACCGCGGCCATCCGCGTGTCGTGCGCGGTGAACTCCCCGTAGTTGTAGACCGTCGCGGTGATCGGCTCGGCCAGCAGCAGCAGGCCCAGCCCGGCAGGCACGCCGGCCAGCAGCGCCATGCGCAGTCCCCAGTCCAGCGAGCGGTTGTAGCCATCGGCGTCCTCGGCTGCGTGGCGGCGCGACAGGTGCGGCAGGATCACCGTGCCCAGCGCCACCCCGAACAGGCCGAGCGGGAATTCGATCAGGCGGTCCGAGTAGTACAGCCAGTCCACGCTGCCGGCGGCCAGCACGGAGGCGAACGCGGTGCCGACGATCAGGTTCACCTGCGCCACCGAGGACGAGAACAGCGTCGGCAGCATCAGCCGCCCGACCTTGCGCACCTCGGGATGGCGGAAGTCCAGGCGCAGCCGCGGCCGCAGCCCGTACCTGCCGAGCGCTGGCCACAGCAGCACCAGCTGCAGCACCCCGGCCAGCAGCACGCCCCAGGCCAGTCCCACCGGCGGCACCTCGAACCGCGGCGCCAGCCAGAGCATGGCCGCGATCATGGTCAGGTTGTGCAGCACCGGGGTGAACGCCGGCAGCCCGAAGCGGCCGTGGCTGTTCAGGATAGAGGCCGCCAGCGACATCATCGAGATCGCCAGCAGGTACGGGAAGGTGACCCGCAGCATCTGCGCGGTCAGGCGCAGCAGTTCCGGGTCGTCCAGCCAGCCCGGCGCGAACAGCCGCGCGATCCACGGCGACAGCAGCATCCCCGCGCCGCACACCACCAGCACCACCGCGCACAGCGCGCCGGCCATGTGGTCGACGAAGGATTTCAGCGCCGCCCGGTCGCCCTTCTCCCGGATCCCGTTGAGCACCGGCACGAAGGCCATCGCCATCGATCCCTCGGCGAAGATCCGGCGCAGGAAATTGGGGATCCGGTAGGCCACGATGAAGGCGCTCATCGCCCCGCCGGTGCCGAACAGGGTGGCCTGCAGCATGTCGCGGGCGAAACCCGCGATCCGCGACAGCAGGGTCATGCCGCTGAAGACCGCGGTCGAGCGCAGCAGGCCGTGTCTGCCCCCCGCCCGGGGGGCCGCGCGGGAGGCCGGATCGGGGGTGCTCACCGGGCCTCCCGGCGCGCCAGGGCGTTGTTGACGCAAGTTACTGAATCCCCCATAATTTCCTGCTCCGTCTACCCGAAGCCCGGCCCCTGCCGGGCTTCGATGCCCGAATTCCCAACAGTTTCCAGGATTCCATCGTGGCCAACATCAAGTCCGCACAGAAGCGCGCCAAGCAGACCGTCGTGCGCAATGCGCGCAATTCTGCCCAGCGTTCGCAGCTGCGCACCGCCATCAAGAAGGTGATCAAGGCGCTCAACGCCAACGACGTCGCCGCCGCCGAGGCCGCCTTCGCGGTCGCCCAGCCGCTGCTGGACCGCTTCAGCTCCCGCGGCCTGATCCACAGGAACAAGGCCGCCCGCCACAAGAGCCGCCTGAACGCCCGCATCAAGGCGCTCAAGACGGCCTCCGCGGCCTGACACCCGCCCCATCCGGCGGCATGCGAAGGACCCGGCGCAAGCCGGGTTTTTCGTGTCCGCGCAGCGGCCGGCGCGGCCCCGCCCCCGCGCTCCGGGCGTCCTCCCCGCCGGCGAACCGTGCGCCACCACGGCGCGCACGCGCTCAACCGCCCGCCGGCCGGGGCTCCGGGTCCGCGGCGTCCCGGGCCTCGCGCTCCACCCGCCCCATCTCGTCCAGGTGCGCCTGCACCCGCAGCATCACCTCACGGGTGCCCTCGCGCGCCAGGCCAGAGACGAGGAACCAGGGCGCGGTCCAGCCCAGTTCCGAGACGATGCGCCCGGCCCGCGCGCGCGCCTCCTCCGGCGGCAGCAGGTCGGCCTTGTTGATCAGCAGCCAGCGCGGCTTGCGCAGCAGGTCCGGGTCGAACCGCTCCAGTTCGCGCTCGATCACCCGCACCTGCTCGACCGGGTCGCTGCCGTCCATCGGCTCGATCTCGACCAGGTGCAGCAGCAGCCGGGTGCGCTGCACGTGGCGCAGGAAGGTCGCGCCCAGGCCGATGCCCTCCGCGGCGCCCTCGATCAGGCCCGGGATGTCCGCGATCACGAAGCTGCGCGCCGGCTCCACGCTGACCACGCCGAGGTTGGGATAGAGCGTGGTGAACGGGTAGTCCGCGACCTTGGGCGTGGCCGCGGACACCGCACGGATCAGGGTGCTCTTGCCGGCGTTGGGGAAACCCAGCAGGCCGACGTCGGCCAGCAGCTTCAACTCCAGCCGCAGCGTGCGCTCCTCGCCCGGCTGGCCCGGGGTGGCCTGCCGCGGAGCGCGGTTGGTCGAGCTCTTGAAGTGCATGTTGCCGAGCCCGCCCTTGCCGCCGCGCGCGACCAGCAGGCGCTGGCCGTGCCGGGTCAGGTCGCCGATCACCTCGTCGGTGTCCACGTTGTGGACCACGGTGCCGACCGGCACGGTGATGAACAGGTCCTCGCCGCTGCGGCCGTACATCTGCCGGCCCATGCCGTTCTCGCCGCGCCGGGCGCGGAACTTCGTCTGGTGGCGGAAGTCGACCAGGGTGTTGAGGTTCTCGTCGGCCACCAGCCAGACGCTGCCCCCGTCACCCCCGTCGCCCCCGTCCGGGCCTCCCAGCGGGATGAACTTCTCGCGGCGGAAACTCACGCAGCCGTTGCCGCCGCTGCCGGCGATGACGGTGATGACGGCTTCATCGACGAGCTTCATGGCTGGACTCGGGACCTGCAGGGATCGGGATGGCAGTCTACCCGCCGTTGGCAGGCGGGACGGGGCAGCGGATACGAAAAACCCCGCCGAAGCGGGGTCTTCGTGCGGCGGGTTCGCGGCCTGCGCTCAGGCCCCGGCGACCACGCTCACGGTGCGGCGCTTCTTCGGGCCCTTGACCGAGAACTCGACGCGGCCGTCGACCAGCGCGTACAGCGTGTGGTCACGGCCCAGGCCCACGCCCGGACCCGGATGGAACTGGGTGCCGCGCTGGCGGACGATGATGTTGCCGGCCGAGACGGCCTGGCCGCCGAAGATCTTCACGCCGAGGTACTTCGGATTGGAGTCGCGGCCGTTGCGCGAGGAACCGACGCCCTTTTTGTGTGCCATGGCTGCTTCTCCTTACTTCACTTCTGACCGCCGGCGGAGATGCCGGTGATCTGGATTTCGGTGTAGTGCTGGCGGTGCCCCTGCCGCTTCATGTGGTGCTTGCGGCGGCGGAACTTGATGATGCGCACCTTCTCGCTGCGGCCGTGGCCGATGACCTTGGCGGTGACGGTGGCGCCCTTGACCGCGTCCCCGACGCGGACGCCGTCGCCGTCGCCCAGCATCAGGATGTTGTCGAACGTGATTTCCTTGCCGGCTTCGGCATCGAGCTTCTCGACGCGCAGCGTTTCGCCCTGCGCGACGCGGTACTGCTTGCCGCCGGTGACCAGAACTGCGTACATGGGTTGTCTCGCTTCTGTAGTTATTCTGCCAACTGCCACGCCACGGGGACGGACAGAAGCGGAATTCTAGGGGATTCAGCAGGTTACGGTCAAGCCACCCCCGTCCTGCGCCCGGGGCCGCGTCGGCACTGCCGTCCCGGCCGGCGGGACCGGCGCGGGGCGTGCCGGGATCCGGGCATTTGCCCCGCCCCGGGCAGCCCGGTACGCTGGGGGATTGCCCTGCCGGCCACCTGCCTCCCCACCCCCGCTGTCCCAACCCGGACCCTGCCAGATGGCGATGGACACCATCCGCATCCGCGGTGCACGTACCCACAACCTCAAGAACATCGACCTCGACCTGCCCCGCGACCGGCTGATCGTCATCACCGGCCTGTCCGGCTCGGGCAAGTCCTCCCTGGCCTTCGACACCATCTACGCCGAAGGCCAGCGCCGCTACGTCGAGTCGCTCTCGGCCTACGCCCGCCAGTTCCTGAGCGTGATGGAAAAGCCGGACGTGGACCACATCGAGGGCCTGTCCCCGGCGATCTCGATCGAGCAGAAGTCCACCTCGCACAACCCCCGCTCGACCGTCGGCACCATCACCGAGATCTACGATTACCTGCGCCTGCTGTTCGCGCGGGTGGGCACCCCGCGCTGCCCGGACCACGGCTACCCGCTGGAGGCGCAGACCGTCAGCCAGATGGTGGACCAGGTGCTGGCGCTTGACCCGGAGCGGCGCTGGATGCTGCTGGCACCGGTGGTGCGCGAGCGCAAGGGCGAGCACGCCCAGGTGTTCGAGCAGCTGCGCGCGCAGGGCTACGTGCGCGTGCGCGTCGACGGCGTCCTGCACGAGATCGACGCGGTGCCGGCGCTGGCGCTGCGCCAGAAGCACACCATCGAGGCGGTGGTGGACCGCTTCAAGGTGCGCGACGACATCCGGCAGCGCCTCGCCGAGAGCTTCGAGACCGCGCTCAGGCTCGGCGACGGCCTGGCCTCCGTGCACGACATGGACGACCCGTCCGCGGAGCCGCTGCTGTTCTCGTCGAAGTTCTCCTGCCCGGTGTGCGAGTACGCCCTGCCCGAGCTCGAGCCGCGGCTGTTCTCGTTCAACTCGCCGCAGGGCGCCTGCCCTTCCTGCGACGGCCTGGGCGTTTCGCAGTTCTTCGACCCGGCGCGCGTGGTTGCGCACCCGGAGCTGTCGCTCGCGGCCGGCGCGGTGCGCGGCTGGGACCAGCGCAACGCCTACTACTTCCACTTCATCCGGTCGCTGGCAAAGCACTACGGCTTCAGCGTCGACACGCCCTGGCAGGAGCTGGACGAGGAGGCGCGCAATGCCGTGCTCTACGGCAGCGGCGACGAGGTCATCACCTTCACCTACATCAACGATTCGGGCGGCCGCACGCAGCGCAAGCACCGGTTCGAGGGCATCATCCCGAACCTGGATCGCCGCTACCGCGAGACCGAGTCCGCGGCCGTGCGCGAGGAGCTGGGCAAGTACATCAGCGAACGCCCCTGCCCCGACTGCGGCGGCACGCGCCTGAACCGCGCCGCGCGCAACGTCTTCGTCGCCAACAGGTCGCTGCCCGACCTGGTGGTGATGCCGATCGGCGATGCGCTGGCGTTCTTCCGCGACCTCGAACTGTCCGGCTGGCGCGGCGAGATCGCGGCCAGGATCGTCAAGGAGATCAACCAGCGGCTCGGCTTCCTGGTGGACGTCGGCCTGGACTACCTGACCCTGGAACGCAAGGCCGACACCCTGTCCGGCGGCGAGGCGCAGCGGATCCGCCTGGCCTCGCAGATCGGAGCCGGCCTGGTCGGCGTGATGTACGTGCTGGACGAGCCGTCCATCGGCCTGCACCAGCGCGACAACGAGCGCCTGCTGGCCACCCTCACCCGCCTGCGCGACCTCGGCAACACCGTGATCGTGGTCGAGCACGACGAGGACGCGATCCGCGCCGCCGACCACATCGTGGACATCGGCCCGGGCGCGGGCGCGCACGGTGGCGAGGTGGTCGCGCAGGGCACGATCGCGGACATCATCGCCTCGCCGCGCTCGCTGACCGGCCAGTACCTGTCCGGCAAGCGCCGGATCGAGGTCCCGAAGCAGCGCCACAAGTCGAACCCGAAGATGATGCTGCGGCTGTACGGGGCCTCGGGCAACAACCTCAAGGACGTGGACCTGGCGATCCCGTCCGGCCTGTTCACCGTGATCACCGGCGTCTCCGGCTCGGGCAAGTCCACGCTGATCAACGACACGCTCTACGCGCTGGCCGCCAACGAGATCAACGGCAGCTCGCACCCGGTCGCGCCGTACCGCGGCGTCGAGGGCCTGGACCTGTTCGACAAGGTCGTGGACATCGACCAGTCGCCGATCGGCCGCACCCCGCGCTCCAACCCGGCCACCTACACCGGCCTGTTCACGCCGCTGCGCGAACTGTTCGCGCAGGTGCCCGAGGCGCGCGCCCGCGGCTACTCGCCCGGCCGGTTCAGCTTCAACGTCCGCGGTGGCCGCTGCGAGGCCTGCCAGGGCGACGGCCTGATCAAGGTCGAGATGCACTTCCTGCCGGACGTGTACGTGCCCTGCGACGTCTGCCACGGCAAGCGCTACAACCGCGAGACGCTGGAGATCCTGTACAAGGGCTACAGCATCCACGACGTGCTGGAGATGACGGTCGAGGAGGCGTTGTCGCTGTTCGAGCCGATCCCGGCGGTCGCACGCAAGCTGGAGACGCTGATGGACGTGGGCCTCGGCTACATCCGGCTCGGCCAGAGCGCGACCACGCTCTCCGGCGGCGAGGCCCAGCGCGTGAAGCTGGCCAAGGAACTCTCGCGCCGCGATACCGGGCGCACGCTGTACATCCTCGACGAACCTACCACCGGCCTGCACTTCCACGACATCGACCACCTGCTCGCGGTGCTGCACCGGCTGCGCGACGAGGGCAACACCGTGGTCGTGATCGAGCACAACCTGGACGTGATCAAGACCGCCGACTGGGTGATCGACCTCGGCCCCGAGGGCGGCCACCGTGGTGGCCGCATCATCGCGGAGGGGCCGCCGGAACACGTGGCGACGGTACCGCACTCGTACACCGGGCAGTTCCTCGCGAAGATCCTCGGCGCCGGCCCTTCCCGGCCGAAGCGCCGGGCCGGCGCCTGAGCAATTGCTCGGCGCGAAGGCGGCAGACTTGCGATCCCCCACACGTCACGCCCACGCCATGGCCACAGACGACCGCAAGCCCGTGTTCCGCATGCCGATCGAGTTGCGCTGGCGCGACCTCGACGCGTTCAACCATGTCAACAACTCGAACTTCATGACCTACCTCGAGGAGGCCCGGATCCGCTGGTTCGAGTCCCTCGGGGAAGAATGGCTCACGGACCGGATCGCGCCGCTGCTGGCGGCGGTGCAGATGAACTACCGCGTGCCCATCCCGTACCCGGCGCGGGTCGCGGTGGAACTGTTCATCGACCGCGTCGGCACCACCAGCGTGACCATCGGCCACCGCATCGGCAGCGAGGACGGCAGCGTGCTGCACGCGGACGGGCACGTGGTCATGGTGTGGGTGGAACGCGCGACCGGGCGTCCCACGCCACTGCCGGACGCGGTCCGCAAGGTCGCGTCCGCGCACGCGGACTGACGTTATGATGGCCTTCCCTCCCGGCGGGGCATCACGATGAGCGCTCTGGTCGAAACCACGGTCCACGAAGGCGGCATCCACGAACTGCGGCTGTCGCGCCCGCCCGTCAACGCGCTGGACCTCGAGCTGTGCCTGGCCCTGCGCGACGCGGTCATGCATGCCCCTGCCGAAGGCGCGCAGGGCATCGTGCTCAGCGGCGGCCCGAAGGCGTTCACCGCTGGGCTCGACGTCCCCCGCCTGCTCTCGCTCGACGGGGACGGCGTGCGCGCCACCTGGGAGGCGTTCGCCGACGCCGCGCGCGCGCTCGCCGCATCCCCCGTGCCGGTGGCCGCCGCGATCAACGGCCACTCGCCCGCCGGCGGCTGCGTGCTCGCGTTGTGCTGCGACTACCGGGTGATGGCGGCGGGCCCGTACCGCATCGGCCTGAACGAGACCCAGGTCGGGCTGGTCGCGCCGGAAGGCATCCAGTACCTGATGCGGCGCGCGGTCGGCGAGCACCGGGCCGAGCGCCTGCTGGTCGGCGGCGAGCTGGTCGAGGCGCAGCGCGCGTACGAGATCGGGCTGGTGGACGAACTGGCGGAGATCGACGACGTGCCTGCGCGGGCACGCGCCTGGCTGCGCAACCTGCTGTCGCTGCCACGCCAGCCGGTGCTGCAGACGCGCGCCATCGCGCGCGCGGAGCTGGTGGCGGCGCTGCAGCCGGAACGCCTCCGCCTCGACCGCTTCATCGCGTCCTGGAACGATCCCGACACCCAGGCCGGCCTGCGCGCACTGGTCGCGAAGCTCGGGAAATAGCCTCCGGCCTCAGCCCACCGGCCGGCCGTCGGCGTCGAGCAGCAACTCGCCGTTCTCCTTGTGGAACGGCCCCTTGCACGGCGGCAGGATCTCCAGCGCCACCAGAGGGGACGGCCGGCACAGGCGCACGCCCAGCGGCGTGAACACGAAGGGGCGGTTGATCAGTACCGGCGTGGCCACCATCGCGTCCAGCAGCGCCTCGTCGTCCAGCGCCGGATCGTCCAGCCCGAGTTCCGCGTATTCGCGCTGTTTCGTGCGGATCGCGTCGCGCACGCGCAGGCCGGCGTCGGCGATGGCCCGGCGCAGGCGCTCCCTGTCCGGCGGGTTGCGCAGGTACTCGACGACCACAGGCTCGATGCCCGCGTGCCGGATCAGCGCCAGGGTGTTGCGCGAGGTACTGCAGGCCGGGTTGTGCCAGATCTCGGCGTGCATGTCATTTTCTCCCCACTCAGCCGCCGCGGGCCACTGGCCGCGACGGATCCTCGATCCATCCGCTCCAGGAACCGGTGTACAGGCGCGCGCCCGGCAGCCCCGCGTGCGCCATCGCCAGCAGGTGGTGGCAGGCGGTGACACCCGAGCCGCACATCACCACCACGTCGCGCGGTGCACGGCCTGCCAGCAGTGTCTGGAACTCCGCCCTCAGCTCCTCCGCGGGCCGGAAGCGGCCGTCGCGCAGGTTGGCGGCGTACGGCCGGTTGACCGCGCCCGGCACGTGGCCGGCGACGCGGTCGATCGGTTCGGCCTCGCCGCGGTAGCGCTCCGGCGCCCGCGCGTCGAGCAGCAGGCCGCCGGCATCGAGGTGGGCCTGCACGCCTGCGGCATCGCACAGGAGCGTTGCATCGAAGCACGCGTCGTAGTCCGCCCGGGCTTCCGCCGGCACGGTGGCGTCCTGCGGGCGCCCTTCGGCGCGCCAGCGGTCCCAGCCCCCGTCGAGCACGGCGACACTCGCGTGCCCGAGCACGCGCAGCAGGAACCACAGCCGCGCGGCGAACGCGCCGTCGCCATCGTCATAGGCCACCACCCGCGTCCGCGGCGAGATGCCCTGGCGGCGCAGCCAGGCGGTGAAACCGCGGGCATCCGGCCACGGATGGCGGCCGGCGCCCGGCGCGTGCGGGCCGGACAGGTCGCGGTCCAGGTGGGCATGGCGCGCGCCCGGGATGTGCGACTGCCGGTACGCGGCCTCGCCCGCCCGCGGATCGGCAAGCGAGAACCGGCAGTCCACGACCACCACGTCGCGGTCGCCGAGCGCGGCTTCCAGCTCGTCCGGTCGCACAAGCGTGGTCCAGCGTCCGTCCATCACGCCCCTCCGATGCGTTCGCGCAGGTTGGACAGTATGGAAGCCGTGGCGCCCCAGATGCGGCGCTCCGGCGGGTCGCCGGGGCGCGGGCGGATCTCGGCCACATGCCTCGTGCGCCCGGCCAGCTCGATCCCGGTCCACACCAGGTTGCCCGGTTCCAGCAGCCAGGCCAACGGCACCTCGAACACCTCGGCGACCTCGCCCGGATCGGGCCGCGGTACGAAGTCCGGCGCGACCAGCCCGACCACCGGCAACACGCGGTAACCGGTGATGGTGTCCAGGGGATCGAGCCAGCCCAGCGGTTCGACCATGGCCGGCGCCAGGCCGATCTCCTCGTGCGCCTCGCGCAATGCCGCATCGAGCGGCCCCGGGTCCGTCTCCTCGATGCGCCCGCCCGGGAAGCTGACCTGCCCGGCATGGTGGCGCATCAGTTCGGTGCGCCGGGTGAACAGCACGTGCGTTTCCGGGCCGCGCGGCACCAGCCCGACCAGCACCGCCGCCCTGCGGAACCGCACTCCCCCGGGAAGCAGACCCGCCAGTTCGGCGGCGTTCCACCCCGGGCCATCCGGCACCTGCGCCAGCGGATGCAGCGCGCGTCGCAGTTCGGGCAACCCCGGATCCGGCATCGTCACTCGGCCCGCCGCTCCCGTTGCGGGAGCACGTGTTCCATCAGGTGGAGACGTTCATCATCGCCCATCAGCGGCCAGCGCGCGATCTCGGCCGCGGTGCGGCGGCACCCCATGCACAACCCGTCATCGTCGAGCATGCAGACGCCGGTGCAGGGACTGAGCACGGCGCGGAAGGTGGAATCCATCTTGTCGATACTGCGTACTGCACCACACATCCGGACCGGGGGTCCGGGTGCGAAAACGCCGTGCCGGCCCTGGGGCCGGCACGGCGCGGAATGGACGCCAGGTTACTTCACGCTCAGGAGCTTGATGTCGAAGATCACGGCCTGGTTGGCCATGCGCCCTGCGCGGATGTCGGTGCCATAGGCCTTGTCGCCCGGCAGCACCACTTCCCAGCGCGAGCCGGCCGGCATCTGCAGCAGCGCCTCGCGCAGGCCCGGCAGCGGGATCTGGCTGACCTTCATCTTCACCGGGCCGGCCTGCTGGCCTTCCGGCGGCTGCGAGGTGTCGACCAGCACGGTGCCGTCAGGCAGCATGCCCTTGTAGTTCAGCTCGACCTCGCTGGCCTGGGTCGGCTTGGCGCCGTTGCCCGACTCGATCACGCGGTACTGCACCGTGCTGCCGGGCAGGACCTGCACGCCGGGCTTGCCGCGGTTCTGGGCGAGGAAGCTGTCGCTGGCTGCCTTGTTCGCCGCCGCGAGCTTGTTGAACTCCTCCTGCAGCTTGGCCTGCTGGCGCTGCTGCATGGCCTCGACCGCGGCGCGCAGCTGGTCGACCGGGACGGCCGGCTCCTTGCGGGCGTAGGCGTCCTGGATGGCCTTGATCACGGTGTTGACGTCCACCGACTCGCCGCGAGCGGACAGCTCGGCCAGCTCGACGCCGGTGTTGTAACCGATGGCATAGCTCAGCTTCCCCCGCTCGGACGTGAGGTCCTGGGCGGAAACGGCGCCGGACGCCAGGGTCAGGGCCGCGAGGCTGGCGGCGAGCAAACGCAACTTCATGTAGCGGTTCTCCGGTTTGGTTTCGATGGTTGTGGCCATCAAGGAATGGGGCGGCCCAGCCGCCCCATCCGAATGATCCGAACGACGCGGTAGGATAGCGGCGGCGGCACTGAACCGCCACTGACGCCCTTACCCCTGACCTTCGCCGGGCCCCGGAGTTCCCGCCAGGCGCCGCCCGTTTCCCTCCCGTTGCCAGCCATGACCGAGCCCAACCTGTTGATTTCCGACCAGGACGCCGTCCGGACCATCACCATCAACCGCCCCGACCGGCTGAATGCGCTGGACTCGGCCACCCTGGACGCCCTGCGCGACGCCTTCGAGGCCACGGCCGCGGACGACGCCGTCCGGGTCGTGGTCCTGACAGGCGCCGGCTCCAGGGCCTTCGTCGCCGGGGCCGACATCGCCGAGATGTCCACGCTCACGCCTGCGCAGGGACGCGACTTCTCGCTACGCGGCACCCGCATGATGCGCGGCATCGAGAAGATGCCCAAGCCGGTGATCGCCATGATCAACGGCTACGCGCTGGGCGGTGGCCTGGAACTGGCCATGAGCTGCCACCTGCGGATCGCGGCCGACACCGCGAAGATGGGACAGCCCGAGATCAACCTCGGCCTGATCCCGGGCTTCGGCGGCACCCAGCGCCTGGTGCGCCTGTGCGGTCGCGCCGCGGCGCTGGAGCTGTGCCTGACCGGCGCCCCGGTCGACGCGGCGCGCGCCCTGCAACTGGGTATCGTCAACCGCGTGGTCCCGGCCGCGGAACTGGAAGCCGAGACCATGAAGCTGGCCACGCAACTGGCCGGCGCCGCGCCGCTGGCGCTGCGCGGCATCCTCGACTGCATCGCCACCGGCAGCGAGATCGGCCTGGGCGAGGGGCTGGAATACGAATCCGCCCAGTTCGGCCTGGTGTTCTCCACCGAGGACATGCGCGAGGGCACCCGTGCCTTCCTCGAGAAGCGCAAGCCGGTGTTCCGCGGGCGCTGAGCGCGGCATGGCACCCCCGCCCGCCCGGCCGCACGACACCGCCACACTCGCACTCGCGCGCCTGGCCGCGCTGCTGCGCGACGGCGACGTGGACGCCGCGATCGAGGCCGGGCTGATGGACGTGGACGCGGATGCGGCCGGCGACGCCCTGCCCGCCGCGGACCGCGCCCTGCTCGCGGCCACGCAGGCGCGGCTGCGCCGGGCGTGGCGGGCGCGCGAACGCCACCGCGCCCGCCAGGCGCGGCTGGCGCGCATCGCCGCGGAGCGGGAAGCCCGGCGCGCCGACACGCCATCCGCGGATGCCGCCGCGAAACCTCCCCTCCCGCCCGCCGCCGCGGCCGCGCTCGCCCGCGCGCTGGCGAAGGCCTCGCGACGAAGCAAGCCATGAGCAGGACCATGCGCAAGACCGCCCGCCGCGGCCAGCGGCTGTCGGCGGAGGAAGTCCGCGAGCTGTTCTCGCGGCTGGCGGAGCACGATCCCGACCCGACCACCGAGCTCGAATACTCCACACCGTTCGAACTGCTGGTCGCGGTGATCCTGTCGGCACAGGCGACCGACGTGGGCGTGAACAAGGCCACGCGCAGGCTGTTCCCCGTCGCCAACACGCCCCAGGCGATCCTCGGGCTGGGCGAGGAAGGCCTCAAGCGCTACATCTCCACCATCGGCCTGTACAACGCCAAGGCGGCCAACATCATCGCCACCTGCCGGATCCTGCTGGAGAAGCACGGCGGGGAGGTGCCGCGCGACCGCGCGGCGCTGGAGGCGCTGCCCGGGGTGGGCCGCAAGACCGCCAACGTGGTGCTCAACACCGCCTTCGGCGAGCCGACCATCGCGGTGGACACCCACATCTTCCGGGTCGCCAACCGCACCGGGCTGGCACCGGGCAAGGACGTGCGCGAGGTGGAGGAAGGCCTGCTGCGGGTGGTGCCGCCGGAATTCCTGCAGGACGCGCACCACTGGCTGATCCTGCACGGTCGCTACACCTGCAAGGCGCGCCGGCCGGAATGCCCGCGCTGCCCGATCCGCGACCTGTGCCGGTTCAAGGACAAGACGCCCGCCGCGGACGCCACCTGATCCCGCCAGACGGCGGGGAACCCGTCCCGGGAACGAGGGACGCCGGTTCCCGGGAGGAAACCGGCGTCGCCATGTCCATCTCCGCGGTCCCCGTCACTCGTCGCGGTCGCGGAAGGGCTTGCGCGGGAAGCGCCCCTCGCGGTTGGCCGCGTGCCAGGCGAACGAGGCGATGATGGCCGCCGCCTGCTTCAGGTCCTCCGGCACCACGTGGTCGTAGGTGTCCAGATGGCTGTGGTGGACCCGGGTCGAGTAGTCGGCCGGATCCTGCACGAACTGGAAGCCGGGCAGGCCGACGCGGTCGAACGGGATGTGGTCGGTGCTGCCGGTGTTGCGCGTGCTCACCACCTCGGCGCCGAGGTCGTGGAACGGCTCCAGCCACGCCCTGAAGATCGGCACCGCGGCATGGTTCTCCTGGGCATAGACGCCGCGGATCCGGCCGGTGCCGTTGTCGAAGTTGAAGTACACCGAGAAGCGGTCGTAGTCGCGCTTGCGCTGCAGCGGGCCGGTGCCGCGCTGGAACGCACGCGGCAGCGCCTTCTGCTCCGGATCGGTCGGCTCGGGCCAGTCGGCGAGGTATTTCGCCACGTAACCGGACGAACCGTTCAGGCCCTGCTCCTCGCCACCCCACAGCGCCAGGCGGATGGTGCGCTTGGGCCTGGCGCCGATCGCCTTGAGGATGCGCATCGCCTCCATCATCACCACCACGCCGGCGGCGTTGTCGCTGGCGCCGGTGCCGGTGTGCCACGAGTCGAGGTGCGCGCCGATGATCACCAGTTCGTCTGCCTTGCCGGAACCCGGCAGGTCGGCGAAGACGTTGGTCGCCGGCAGGTCCTCGTCGCTGGTGAAACGGGCATCCACGTCGAGACGCAGGCGCACGTCCTGCTTGTCCTCGACCGCGCGCACCAGCTGGTTGTAGTGCTCTGCGGCGACGACGAGGTCGGTCACGCCCACCGGCTCGCCGGCCTTGCGCGATCCCCCGCCGGTGACGCGGAGGATGCCGTTGTCCCAGGGGCTGATCGACAGCGTCGCCAGCACGCCTTCCTCCGCCAGGAAGGTGTTGAGCTCGCGGCTGAAGGCCTGGCGCTTGCGGAATTCCTCCAGGCGCTTCTCCTGCGCGCCGGGCGCGGCCTGCTCCGGCACCGGGAAGGTCTGCAGCTCGCCGAGCGTCTCTTCCGTGTGGCGGCGGAAATCGGGCCTGTCGGAGGGCTTGTACGGGCGCGCGTCATCCAGCAGCACGATCTTGCCGCGCAGCTTGCCCCGGTTCTTCTCGAGGTCCTCCTTCGTCTTCAGCGAGACCTTGACCACCTCGCCCTCGACCGGCCCCTGCGTGCCGGGCGTCCACGCCCTGGGCAGCGCGTGGATGGGCGTCTGCCGGGGCGACAGCATCTCCACGCGCGAAGCACGGAATTCCCAACCGCGGCCGTACGCCGGGTCGTAGACTTCCTCGCGCACGTTCGCCAGCCCGTAGCCCTGCAGCTTGTTGCGCGCCCACTCCGCTGCGCGCGAATAGTTCGGCGAATTGGTCAGCCGTGGGCCAATGTTCTCGGTCAGCTCCTTCAGGTTGGCCGCCACCTGCGACCGGGTGAAGGCCTCCTGCCGGATCCGGGCCACCATGTCCAGGTCCACCGGTTCGGCCCGCGCCCCGGCGATGCCGAACACCGCCACCAGGCCCGCCAACGCAATGCCGCGCATCATCTCCGCCACTTCAACGTTCTCCCCTGTCAGGACAAGCCCGTCATCCCGGCCGCGGCCGGGACGGGCTCCGTTCGCATTCGCATGGAGCGCGCCCGGCGACCCGCGCCGAAGCGCGGGCCATCCGGGCACCGGATCTATCCTAAGCACAGGCACGCCCGGTGCGCGCCTGACTTTCGGCACAGGGAAAGTGCGCAGGGGCCCCACGCATGATCCGCCGGGGGCGCGTGGACCGGGCCTACCAGGCGAACTGCGTGCGCAACGCGTACTGCGCGGTCCCGTCGCCGGTCACTTCGTTGTCACCCTGCGTGTAGTTGAACATGACCCGCAGGTTCGGGTTGACGTGGTAGTTCAGGCCGACGATCCAGCTGCGGACCCTGCGGTCGAGGTCACGGTTGCGGGCCGTGTCGTAGCGCGCGGTCAGCTCCCACAGCCCCTTGTCGGCGACGGGAGCGGATCCGAACACGCCGGAGCCTGGCTTGTACGGCTTGTGCCCGCCATTGAGATGCCAGCTGCCCTGCAGGTACCAGGCCCGCAGGTCCTGGTCCGGGCCGGCTGGCTGGCCGAACCTCGCGTTCGCGTACTCGCCCTGGAAGAACAGCGGTCCGAACGCGCCGGCAACCTCGACCGCGTAGGCGGTCACCTCGTCGCCGTCCGCGCCGGACACGGTGGCGATGTTCTGCGATGGGCCGCGTCGGCCGGCGTATGCAAACGACGCGGACAGGTCCGCCGATCCCCTGTTGGCGTTCTCGTGGCTGACCCAGGCCCCGAGGTGCAGGGTGCGGTCGGCGGTATCCACCGGTGCGAACGTCACACGCCCGGCATAGCCGACGCCTTCGTTGCGCGGCCCGCTGGCACCACGCAGGTTGAACACGCTGAAGCCGACGGTGTAACGGCCTGCCGCGCGCAGGTAGCCGATGCCCTGCTGGAACTGGCGCCCGCTGAACAGGCCGGTGGCCGAGGCAAACGGCCGCTCCATCATCAGGATCTCGTTGGAGCTGGTCAGTTCCTCCATCGCACGGTAGGGCTTGAAGTGGCCGATGGTGAACTTCCCGCCGAGCGCGGAGCGGGCGATGTACACGTCGCGGAATCCCTCCAGCCCTCCGCCCGCGGCAAAGTCATTCTCCATCTTGTAGTCCCAGCCGAATGCCTTGCCCTGCAGGGTCAGCCGCGCGCGACGGAACTCGCTCGTGCCGGTGACCCCGGCGAGGTCGCGGTCAAAGGCATAGGCATCGAAGTGGATGCGCCCGCCGACCGAGGCCTCGAACGCCCGGTCCGGGGACACGACCTTGATCCCCCCTTTCGTCGAAAGGGTGGGCGTCGCGGTCCCGATCCTGTCCAGGCTTTCCCGGGTGGCGATATTGATGTCCGACTGGGCGTCGGACCGCGACTCCAGCTCTGCGACCCTGGCCTGCAGGGCGGCGAGCCGTGCCTTCAGTTCCTCGATTTCACTTCCGTCGTTACCGGCGCTGGCGGAGAAGCCGGCCGTGCCAAGCACGAGCAGGAGCGCGGCCGTCAATGTGGAATGGTGCATGTCGAAGATTCCCCGGATTGGATGTCGTGGCCTTCCGGCGGCGGCCGCACGCACGTCCAATGCCCACGCTACGTTACACGCCTGCCGGATCGCGGCACAGCATCGGGCCGGCACTTGACGCCAGCGTGACCGGTACATGACGCCGGCATGACACCCCGGCCGCCACCGCAGGTGCTGTCATGGTTCCGTCATCCGGGTGACATCACGCCGTCATCTCCATCGGATGCAATGCCGCACAGTGCGGGCCGGACCCGCGTTCATCGCAGGAATCCCATGTTTGACAGGATCAGGACCGTTTTCATCGCCGCCATCGCCTCGGCGATGGCTCTCCCCGCTGCCGCCAGCGACGCCACCGGCGCCGGCGCCTCGTTCGTCTATCCCGCCATGACCCGCTGGTCCGCGGACTACAGGCAAGCCACCGGCAAGGAGATCAACTACCAGTCCATCGGATCGGGCGGCGGCATCGCCCAGATCAGGGCCGGCACCGTGGATTTCGGTTCGTCCGACGCGCCGCTCCCGCCGGAGGAGCTTGAAAAGGCCGGACTGGTCCAGTTCCCTTCCGTGATCGGCGGAGTGGTGCCGATCATCAACCTCGAGGGCGTGCCTGCCGGCGCGATGAAGCTGGATGGCGAGACCCTGGCCCGCATCTTCCTCGGGAGGATCACGCACTGGAACGACCCGGCGATCGTCGCCCTCAACGGCGACCTGCAGCTGCCTGCCTCCCGGATCACCGTGGTCCACCGCTCGGACGGCTCCGGCACCACGTTCAACTTCACCAACTACCTGTCCAAGGTCAGCCGGGACTGGAAACAGGCCGTGGGCGAGGGCACCTCGGTGAAATGGCCGACCGGCATCGGGGGCAAGGGCAACGAGGGCGTGGCCGCCTATGTCCGGCAGATCCAGGGCAGCATCGGTTACGTCGAACTGTCGTACGCGACACAGAACCGGCTCGCCTGGTCGCGCCTGAAGAACGCCGCCGGGAATTTCGTGCAGCCGACCGAGGAAACCTTCTCGGCCGCCGCTTCGAGCGCCGACTGGGGCAGCACGCGCGACTTCCACCTGGTGATCACCAACGCCCCCGGCGAGAACGCCTGGCCGATCACCGCGACCAACTTCATCCTGATGCGGAAGAAGCCCCGCAACGTCGAGGGTGCACGCAACGCCCGGGAGTTCTTCCGCTGGGTGTACGCCAACGGTGACCGGCAGGCACGGGAACTGGGCTACGTGCCCCTGCCCGACCCGCTGGTGCGGCAGATCGAGGCGTACTGGGCCGAACGGCTGCCCTACTGATCCGGCGGTTTTCTTCGCCTCTCTCCACTCCTTCCACGCGGGCCCGCGGGCCCGCGTGTTTCTTCCAATGGCGGGAAAACGCGAGGCGGGCTGTCACACGGATGTCACAAAAACATCATCCAATGTCGCCGTACAGCCACGTCACCGCGACCGCACAACGACCGATCGCACGCATGAACCCTCGGCCGGCATGCACGCTCCTCCCCCTGCTGGACGCCCCGATCTGCTGCCGGGCTCCCGCCCGCACCCGCGCCCGGAGCACCGATGAGCATTGACACCGCCCGGGCTGCCCATGTCGCACGCGGGCTGCGCGACACGCGCAACGACCGCCTCTTCCGCCGGGTCCTCGCCGCCACCGTCGTTTGCGTGCTGCTGGCACTGTCCGGCGCGGTACTGTCCATGCTCTGGGGCGGTCGCGACGCGCTTGCCTCCCAGAGCCTCGACTTCTTCCTCACGGCGGACTGGAATCCCGTGGAGGACCGCTACGGAGCGCTGGCACCGATCGCGGGCACGCTCGTCACCGCCACCATCGCCATGTTGCTCGCGGTGCCCGTGAGCTTCGGCATCGCCTTCTTCCTGACCGAAGTCGCGCCACGCTGGCTTCGCGGTCCCTTCGGCACCGCCATCGAACTGCTGGCCGCCATCCCCTCGATCATCTATGGCATGTGGGGCCTGTTCGTGCTCGTGCCGGTCATGACGGAACACGTCACCCCCTGGCTCAACGACCACCTCGGCGGGATTCCGGGCATCGGTATGCTGTTCCGCGGGCCACCCCTCGGCATCGGCCTGCTCACCGCCGGACTGGTGCTCGCTGTCATGGTGGTCCCGTTCATATCCTCGGTGATGCGCGAGGTCTTCCTGGCGGTACCTGCACTTCTGAAGGAATCGGCCTACGCGCTGGGGGCAACCAGGTGGGAGGTGGTCCGGGACGTCGTGCTGCCGTATACGCGCCATGCGGTGATCGGCGGCATCTTCCTCGGCCTGGGGCGGGCGCTCGGCGAGACCATGGCGGTCGCCTTCGTGGTCGGCAATTCGGTGCGGCTGACGCCCTCGCTGCTGGAGCCCGGGACGACCATCGCCGCCCTGATCGCAAATGACTTCGGCGAGGCGACCGAAACCTACCGGTCCGCGCTGCTGCTGCTGGGCTTCGTCCTGTTCGTGGTCACATTCGTGGTGCTCGCGATCGCCCGGCTCCTGCTGCTGCGTCTTTCCCGCAGGGAGGGGACGGCATGAGCGCCGCATCCACGCCCTCCATGCACATGGCCGGCGGGACGGACCGCCTGTACGCGCGTCGCCGGATCACCAACGCCGTGGCCACCTCCTTCGCCGTCGCCACCGCGCTTGCCGGCCTGTTCTTTCTCGGCTGGATCCTGTGGACGCTGGTTTCCCGGGCCGTCGCCGGACTCGACTGGCAGCTGTTCACCGGGATGACCCCGCCCCCCATGCAGGAAGGCGGCCTGCTCAACGCATTCTTCGGCAGCGCGGTGATGTGCGCTCTGGCCATCGCCATCGGCACGCCCCTGGGCATGGCGGCCGGCACCTGGCTGTCGGAGTATGGACATGCCCGCAAGGCCGCGATGGTCGTCCGGTTCGTCAACGACATCCTGCTCTCTGCGCCATCCATCGTGCTCGGCCTGTTCGTCTATTCCCTTGTCGTGATGGGGAGCGGTGGCCGCTTCTCGGCGCTGGCCGGCGCGATCGCGCTTGCCTTCATCGTCCTGCCGGTGGTCGTGCGTACCACGGACGAGATGCTGCGGCTGGTACCCGTGCAGATGCGCGAGGCGGCACTGTCCCTGGGCGTGCCGCAGTGGAAGGTGACCGTGCAGGTGCTCTACAGAAGCGCCGCAGGCGGCATCGTCACCGGCATCCTGCTGGCACTGGCCCGCATCTCAGGGGAAACCGCGCCGCTGCTGTTCACCGCCTTCGGCAACCAGTACTGGAACGCGAACCTGCTGGAACCGATGGCCAGTGTCCCGGTGGTCATATACCAGTACGCCGGCAGCCCCTACGAATCGTGGCAACAGCTGGCATGGGCCGGCGCCTTCGTCCTGACCTCGTTCGTGCTGCTGTGCAGCCTCGCGGCACGTGCCATTTTCCTGCGCAAGCGGATTTCCCAATGACCGGCCTGCCTCCGGGATCCCCGATGAACGATTCCATCGCCCTGACCATGCAACACGCCCCCGCTGCCACACGCCGGCGCAACCTGGCCGGGGAGATGCCGGGGAAAATCGTGGTCGACGGCCTGGACTTCCACTACGGAGGCTTCCACGCGCTCAAGGGCATCCGGCTGGCGATCCCGGAACGGCGCGTCACCGCGCTGATCGGCCCTTCCGGCTGCGGCAAGTCCACCCTGCTGCGCGTGTTCAACCGGATCTATGCGCTGTACCCGGGCCTGAAGGCCAGAGGCCGGGTCCTGCTCGACGGCGAGGACATCCTGTCCCCCCGGTACCCGATCAACCGGCTGCGCAGCAAAGTCGGCATGGTGTTCCAGAAGCCCGTCCCGTTCCCGATGTCGGTCTACGAGAACGTGGCCTACGCCATCCGCCACCACGAGAAACTCCCGAGGTCCCGGCTCGACGAACGCGTGGAGCAGGCCCTGCGCCAGGCCGCGCTGTGGGACGAGGTGAAGGACAAGCTCCGGCACTCCGCGCTGGGCCTGTCCGGTGGCCAGCAGCAGCGGCTGTGCATCGCTCGCGCGGTGGCGTTGCGCCCGGACGTACTGCTGCTGGACGAGCCGACATCGGCCCTGGACCCGGTCTCGACCAGCCGGATCGAGCAACTGATCGACGAGCTCCGCAACCAGTACACGATCGTCATCGTGACCCACAACATGCAGCAGGCCGCGCGCGTGTCCGATTACACCGCCTTCATGTACCTCGGCGAGCTTGTCGAGCATGGCCCCACCAGCGTGATTTTCTCCAAGCCCTCCAGGCGCCAGACCGAGGACTACATCACCGGAAGATTCGGATGAACGCACCCCGGCTCGGCGCCATGCCGCCGGCGCCTTCCCTTGACCGTGACCTGGAGCCGCACATGGATACCCGACCCCACGACCACATCGTCAGGAGCTACGACGAGGAACGCGAGCGACTGGCGGGCGAGATCCTGCGCATGGGCGCGATGGCCGCCTCGCAACTGGAAGCCGCGCTTGGTGCAGTGGACCTCCGCGACGGCCATGCGGCGGCACGCATCGCCGCCAACGACGATGCGATCGACGATCTGGAACGCGAAGTCAGCCACAACGTGATGCAGCTGGCGATGCGCGGTCCGCTGGCCAGGGACCTTCGCGAGATCCTCGCCGCCCTGCGCATCGCCTCGGACATCGAGCGTGTCGGCGACTACGCCGCCAATGTCGCCAGGCGCGCCGCGACGCTGGCCGGGTCGCCCCCGCTGCCACATACCCGCACCCTGAACGCACTCGGGCAACTGGCGCTTTCACAGTTCCGCGCCGTGCTCCACGCCTATCAAGCCACCGATGCCGAAGCGGCACAACGCATCCGTACCCGGGACGCGGACCTGGACGCGCTTTATACCGGGCTGTTCCGGGAGCTGCTGACCTACATGATGGAGGACGCACGGGCGATCACGCCCTGCACCCACCTGCTGTTCATGGCCAAGAACCTCGAGCGCATCGGCGACCATGCCACCAACATCGCCGAGAACGTCTGGTTCCTGGTCCATGGGGAGGATTCGCTGCCCCCGCGGGAGAAGCGCGACGGCACCAGCGGTCCGGGCGGAGCACCGGCCCCGCCCTGATGCCCCCGTGCCCACCCGTCCGCCCCCGCACGCGACGCAGCCCTGCAGCGCGTCAACCGGAGCGGTCCCGACACTCCGGCCCTGTGGCGCCTTCCCGGCAGGCGCGCACGCAAGCACCGCGGCCCGGACGATCTTCGGCATGCCCCTGCGCTCTGGTACCCTTGGCTGATGGACGACGCTTCCTCCAGGGACACCCGGCAGCAACCCTCGCCGATGGCCAGGCGCTTCCGCGGCTACCTGCCCGTGGTGGTGGACGTGGAGACCGGCGGCTTCGACTGGAACCGGCACGCCCTGCTCGAGATCGCCGCCGTGCCGATCGACCTGGACGGGGAAGGGAACCTGGTGCCCGGCGAGGCCACCAGCGTCCACGTCGAACCCGCGCCTGGCACCCAGATCGACCCGGAGTCGCTGGAAATCACCGGCATCGACCTCGACCATCCCTTCCGCTTCGCCAAGCCGGAGCGCGCCGCGCTCGACCACATCTTCGCGCCGGTGCGCGCGGCGGTGCGCAAGCACGGCTGCCAGCGCGCGATCCTGGTCGGCCACAACGCCCACTTCGACCTGAACTTCCTCAACGCCGCGGTGGCGCGCACCGGGCACAAGCGCAACCCGTTCCACCCGTTCAGCGTGTTCGACACGGTCACGCTGGCAGGCGTCGCCTACGGCCAGACCGTGCTGGCACGTGCGCTGCAGGCCGCCGGCTTCGAATGGGACAGCCGGGAGGCGCACTCGGCACTGTACGACGCGGAGCAGACCGCGCGCCTGTTCTGCACCATCGTCAACGACTGGCAGCGCGGCCGCGGTGCCTGACCGCGGCACGGTTCACTGCGAGGCCAGCTTCAGGCCGATGATGCCGGCGACGATCAGCGCCAGGCTGGCGAGCCGCCCCGCATTGGCGGGCTCGCCCAGCAGCGCGATGCCGAGCAGCGCGGTGCCCACCGCGCCCACGCCCACCCACACCGCGTAGGCGGTGCCCACCGGCAGCGACTTCATCGCCACGCCGAGCAGCCACAGGCTGAGCGCCATCGCGCCCACCGTCCACACGGTGGGCCAGAACTTCGTGAAGCCTTCGGTGTACTTCAGGCCGATCGCCCAGCCGACCTCGAACAGGCCGGCAAGCACGAGGATGAGCCAGGACATGGTGCGAATGCATCCGTTCCGGGGGATGCACCCTTATGAGGCCCGGCCCGGCCCGGATCAAGACCCGTCGCCGGAGTCCCGCCTCCGCCGCGCGGAGAAACCACGGGCGATGCCGTAGATGCTGATCAGGATCCAGGCCACCTGCAGGAAGAACACCGAGACATTGAATTTCCCGTACAGCGACACGAGCACCGCCATGGCGCCGAACAGGTTGAGCAGCTGGTAGACGATGCCTGTGCCCGACAGCATGCGCGCCTGGAGCATGAAGAACGCGCCAAGCACCATCAATGTTCCGGCCAGGCCGACCCAGTCGTACCACTCCAGGTTCAGGAACATCATCGCCCTCCTTTGCGGTCATCCGGACATGCGCTGGCGGACGGCCTCGAACAGGACCACGCCCGCCGCGACGGACACGTTCAGGCTTTCCACGCCCTGTGCATTGCCCAGGCCTGGCATCGGGATGGACGCCAGCCGGTCGCAATGCTCGCGGGTCAGCCGGCGCAGCCCCTCGGCTTCGCCGCCGAGCACCAGCGCGACGTGGCCGCGCAGGTCCAGCGAATAGAACGGGGTTTCCGCCTCGCCGGCCAGCCCGTAGATCCACACGCCCAGCTTCTGCAGTTCCGCCAGGCAGCGCGCCAGGTTGGTCACGCGCACCACCGGGACGCTGTCCGCCGCGCCAGCGGATGTCTTGCGCACCGTGGCGGTAACCTGCACCGCCTTGTCCTTCGGGATCACCACCGCGGTGGCGCCCGCGGCCGCCGCGCTGCGCAGGCAGGCGCCCAGGTTGTGCGGGTCCTGCACGCCGTCGAGCACCAGCAGCAGCGCGTTGCCCCCGGCCTGCCCGACCAGCCCCGCCAGGTCGGATTCCTCCCAGGTCCGGGCCGCGGCATAGCGCGCGGCCACGCCCTGGTGGCGCAGGCCGCCGGCCACGCCGTCGAGCGCCTGCTTCGACACCCGGCGCACGTCGATGCCGCGCCGTCGCGCCGACTGTTCGATGTCGGCCAAGCGGGGATTCCTCGCGCCGGCCTCGACAAGCACCTCGCGCACGTGGTCGGCGTCGTGCCCGACCGCCGCGGCCACCGCGTTGATGCCGACGACCCACTGGTTCTGCCTGCTCATGGCCGCCATTGTAGGCGCCCGGCCGCCGCCGCGCCCGCCAGTTCCCTGCCGCAGGCGGGGCGGCGCTTCACTTCCGCCTGGCGCGCGCGGACCGCCCGGCCCGCGCCGCTGCCCGTTGCCCGTGTTCCTCGGCCAGCCCGAAGTCGATCTTGCGCTCCTCCAGGCTGGCCTTGAGCACCACGATCCGCACCCGGTCGCCGAGGCGGAACTCGCGGCCCGTGCGTTCGCCGGTCAGGGTCTTGCGCAGCGGGTCGAAGTGGTAGAAGTCCTTGGGCAGCTGGGTCACGTGCACCAGGCCGGTGACCTTGGACTGGTTCAGCTCGACGAACAGGCCGAAGCTGGTCACGCCGCTGATGGTGCCGTCGAACTCGCCGCCGACGTGCTGTTCCATCCACGCCGCGCGGTAACGCTCGTCCACCTCGCGCTCGGCCTCGTCGGCGCGCCGCTCGCGCTCGGAGCATTGCAGCGCCAGCGCGGCCATCTCGCTGGGCGTGTACGGGAAGGCCCTGCGGCGCCCCTTGCCCAGCGCGTGCTTGATCGCGCGATGCACCAGCAGGTCCGGGTAGCGCCGGATCGGCGAGGTGAAGTGGGCGTAGGCCGGCAGCGCCAGGCCGAAGTGGCCGATGTTCTCCGGCGAGTACACCGCCTGGCTCTGGCTGCGCAGCACCACCGACTCGATCAGGGTGGCGTCGGGACGGTCGCGCACCTTGCGCAGCAGGTTGGCGAAGTCCTTCGGCTTGACCCTCGCCCACGCCGGCATGCGCAGCGAGAACTCCTTCAGGAACTCCACCAGGTCCGCGTACTTGGACTCCGGCGGCTTGTCATGGATGCGGAACGGCGCGGGGACACCCGACTCCAGCAGGAAGCGTGCGGCCGCCACATTCGCGGCGATCATGCACTCCTCGATCAGCCGGTGCGCGTCGTTGCGCTGGAGCATCCCGGCCTGGACCACCTCGCCGCGGTTGTCCAGCACGAAGCGCACCTCGGCGCTCTCGAACTCGATCGCGCCGCGCCGTGCCCGTGCCTTCGCCAGCACCCGGTACAGCTGGTGCAGCCGTTCGACGTGCGGCAGCAGGCCACCCAGGCTTTCCCGCGCCTCCCGGTCGCGCTCGCCCACCGCCTTCCACACCTGGGTGTAGGTCAGGCGCGCATGCGAGTGCATCACCGCCTCGTAGAACTCCGCCTCGACCACCTCGCCGTCGCGATCGATCCGCATGTCGCAGGCGAAGCACAGCCGGTCCACCTTCGGGTTCAGCGAGCAGATGCCGTTGGACAGGGTCTCCGGCAGCATCGGCACCACGTAGCCCGGGAAGTACACGCTGGTCGCGCGCAGCTTCGCCTCTTCGTCCAGCGCCGTGCCGGGACGCACATAGTGTGAGACGTCGGCGATGGCGACGATCAGCCGGATGCCGTCGCGGTCGGGCTCGCACCAGACCGCGTCGTCGAAGTCCTTGGCGTCCTCGCCGTCAATGGTGACCAGCGGCAGGTGACGCAGGTCCACCCGGCCGCGGGCCTCGCGCGGCGTGACCTCCAGCGGCACCGCCGAGGCCTCGGCCAGCACCGCGGGCGGGAACTCGTGCGGCAGTTCGTGGCCGTGGATCGCCGCCTCGACCACCAGCGACGGGGTCAGGGCGTCGCCCAGCACCGTGAGCACCCGGCCGATCGGCGGGCGGCGTTCGTCGGCGGGGGTGGTGATCTCGCAGACCACCAGCTGGCCGTGCTGCGCGCCCAGCCGGGCATCCGCGGGGATCTGCACGTTGCGCTGGATGCGCCGGTCGTCCGGCACCACGAAGCTGATGCCCGACTCGATGGTGAAGCGCCCGATCAGCCGGTTGAGGCGCCGCTCGAGCACCTCGACGATCGCGCCCTCGCGCCGGCCGCGGTAGTCCACGCCGGTGACGCTGGCCATGGCCCGGTCGCCGTGCATGACCTTGCGCATCTCCGACGGCGGCAGGAACAGGTCGTCGCCGACGCCGCTGTCCGGGCGCAGGAACCCGAAGCCGTCCGGATTGGCGATGACCGTGCCCGAAACCAGGTCCAGCCTGTTGACCGGGACGAAACCTCCACGGCGGTTCTGCAGCACCTGGCCGTCGCGCACCATCGCGCCAAGGCGCTTGCCCAGCGCCTCGCGCTGCGCGGGATCATGCAGTTCCAGCCGCTCGGCGATGGCCTCGGCGGTCAGCGGCCCGTCGGCCGAGGACAGCAGCTGCAGGATGGCCTCGCGGCTGGGGATTGGACGCGCATAACGGCTCGCCTCGCGCTCGGCATACGGATCGACGAACCCACTCCTGCGCCGGCCCTGTGTGGACTGCGCCTTCTTCCCGCCCGCGGACGCGCGGGGCTTCTTCGCCGGCGTCGGCGGCGGCTCGGGCATCCAGGGCGGCAGGCGCCGGCTCCCGCCCGTTCCGTTCCGCTTTCCGCCCTCGCGGCCCGCGCCGCCCTGGGACCTGCCGCTGCGCGGCCTGCGGCCGCCGCCGCGCTTTCCATTGGCTCTTGACATGGCGCGATGTTACACGCCATCCGCTGAACCCGTTGCCGGACCGTTGACAACCGGCGCCCCGCATCGCAACATACGCGCCCCACCTGCCCAGGTGGCGGAATTGGTAGACGCACTAGTTTCAGGTACTAGCGGGTAAAACCGTGGAGGTTCGAGTCCTCTCCTGGGCACCAATGCAGCGACCCGGCTCCTGACCGCCGGGTCGCACGAAAAACCCCCGCTCCGGCGGGGTTTTTCGTTGGTGGTCGCCGTCGTCCATCCCGACATCCGACCGGCACGCAGGCGCGAGCAGGCCGTGCCGCCGTCGACGGAGGCGGCTCGGACGGGACATGCCGGCCCTCGACTGGACGAAACCTACCGGTGGCTCAGGGTGATGTGGTCGCCGTGGTGCTGCGCTCGCAGCGGCAGCGTGGCCACCCAAGAGGCCGCGACGAGTTCGGCATCCCCCGCCACGAAGCTGCCGCTGATCCGCAGGCTGGCAGCACGCTCGTCGGCGAGCTCGAGTCGTACTCCGGTGGCGTAGCGATTGACCTCGGCCACTGCTTCCGCAAGGGTCGCGTTCTCGAACAGCAGCCTGCCCCGCGTCCAAGCCATCGCCTGGGCCGGAGACACTGGCTCCAGGACGAACTCCCCCTTGGTCGCCTGCCAGCGTGCCCGTTCGCCCGGCGCCAGGGTGGCAGACGCACCGGCATCGCGGCTGCGCACTTGGACCGAGCCCTCCTCCAGCACCACCTCGGTACCGGCAAACCCACGGCTGACCTGGAAACGGGTACCCAACACGGTTGTGTCAATGTCGCCGCTATGGACCACGAACCGCGGCAGCCCGGGCTTCCTCGCTACCTGAAGGTAGACCCGTCCCTTGCCCAGATCAAGGCGGCGATCACCGCGTTCCTCGCGGTAGGCAACCCGGGTGCCGACGTCGAGGATCAGGTGGGTGCCATCCGGCAGCAGCACCTCCCGGGTCTGGCTGGTAGCCTCGTACTCCAGCACGGGGGCTTGAGGTGGCTGCCGCAACGACGGCAGCAGGACCGCCGCCAGGCCCACGCAGGCGGCCAAGGCCGCGGCGTAGCGCCAGACGCGGAACCCGCCCCTGCCGCATGCGCGCGGTGCCGGCGAGAACACCACATCGCTCCAGTCCGCAAGCGGCTCGACCTTGGGCCCGCCTGCGTGCGCCCGTTGCACAGCCTGCTCCTTCCACTCCCGCCAT